>ERZ1034917.27-NODE-27-length-129816-cov-11.223858_pt1 | contig 129816 bp, 107 predicted proteins | sample MGYA00520605_ERZ1034917 | MGnify/ENA primary metagenome ERZ1034917 (study PRJEB33766, sample SAMN09781784) | gut metagenome | biome: gut microbiome | host: Homo sapiens | place: Madagascar | study: EMG produced TPA metagenomics assembly of the PRJNA485056 data... | reverse complement strand
AATCTCATGCCGACATCAAAAAATCGTTTTCAGGCCAAAAGGCCAAAGTAAAGAAGAACGCAAAGGTTTTTTCCTTTGCGTCTTTTTTTTTGCCTGTCCGTTTGAAATCCCTTTTATTCGGGCGTATATTGACGGATTATTTATAAGAAAAACAAGGAGTTATGCGTTATGGAATACGATTTCACGAAAATCGAGAAAAAATGGCAGGATTACTGGGAACGGAACAAGACCTTCAAGACACCTGATTTTTCGGAAAAAAAGAAGCTTTATGTCCTTGACATGTTTCCTTATCCGAGTGGTGCGGGACTTCATGTCGGGCATCCGGAAGGATATACCGCGACCGATATCTACTGCCGTTTCAAACGCATGACCGGACACAATGTCCTGCATCCGATGGGATGGGACGCATTCGGGCTTCCCGCCGAACAGTATGCGATCGAAACCGGAACGCATCCGGCGGTCACGACAAAGAAGAATGTCGATACCTTCAAGCGCCAGATCAAGTCCCTCGGATTCAGTTATGACTGGGATCGCGAGGTCAATACGACGGACCCGAAATATTACCGCTGGACACAGTGGATCTTTTTACAGTTGTATAAGAAAGGACTCGCATATGTAGCGGAAGTCCCCGTGAACTGGTGTCCCGCCCTCGGAACCGTTCTTGCGAATGAGGAGGTCATCGACGGGCGCAGCGAACGCGGCAACCATCCCGTGATCCGCAAGCCCATGAGGCAATGGGTGCTCAAGATCACGAAATATGCGGAGCGTCTGCTTGCCGATATGGATGAACTCGACTGGCCGGAAGGCATCAAGGAGATGCAGCGCAACTGGATCGGCAAGTCCGAAGGCGCGGAGGTCACTTTCCGGATCGACGGAACAGAGGAGAAGGTGACGGTCTTCACGACGCGTCCCGATACGCTGTTCGGCGCGACTTATATGGTGCTCGCTCCCGAAAACCCTGTCGTTGACGCCATCACGGCTCCTGAATGCAGACAGGCGGTCGAGGACTACCGCAAGGTGGTTGCATCCAAAAGCGACCTCGACAGAACCGGGCTCAACAATGAAAAGACCGGCGTCTTTACCGGCGCTTACGCCGTCAATCCCGTCAACGGCGACAGGATTCCCGTCTGGATTGCCGACTATGTGCTGATCTCTTACGGTACCGGCGCGATCATGGCGGTTCCCGCGCACGATACCCGCGACTTCGATTTCGCGGTCAAGTTCCATATTCCGATCAAGTGCATCATTGAGCCGGACCCGAAGGAAGCCGCCGCACTCAAGATCAATCCCGCCGACGTGTTTGCGGGAAAAGTCTGCTGGACAGGCGACGGCAAATCCGTCAACAGCGCTAACAATGAGGGACTTGACATCAACGGCATGGATGTGAAAACCGCGAAAGCGAAGACGATTGACTGGCTTGCCGCCCGCGGAATCGGACGCAAAATGACCAATTACAAACTCCGCGACTGGCTGTTCAGCCGTCAGCGTTACTGGGGCGAGCCGTTCCCCGTCATCATTATGGAAGACGGTTCGATCCGGCTGGTGGATGAGAATGACCTGCCTGTAACTCTGCCCGATCTGCAGGATTTCAAACCTGCCGGAACCGGCGAATCTCCGCTTGCGAAGGCGGGGGAATGGCTTGATTACACAGACCCCGTGACCGGTATGAAAGGCCGCCGCGAGACGAACACCATGCCCCAGTGGGCGGGTTCCTGCTGGTATTATCTGCGTTATATCGACCCGCACAACGACAAGGCGTTCATTGATCCTGAAAAGGAAAAATACTGGATGCCGGTCGATCTCTATGTCGGCGGTGCCGAACATGCGGTACTGCATCTGCTCTATGCCCGTTTCTGGCACAAGGTGCTGTACGATATCGGAGCGGTTTCCACGAAAGAGCCGTTCCACCGCCTTGTCAACCAGGGAATGATTCTCGGCACGTCCTATAAGAATGAACGCGGCGTCATCATCCCGACCGATCAGGTTGAGCTTACGGAAAACGGACCTGTCTGCAAGGCGACCGGCGAAAAGCTTGTCGAGTTCCCTGCGAAAATGTCCAAATCCCTGCGGAATGTGGTCAACCCCGACGATGTGATCCGTTCCTATGGCGCGGACAGTATGCGTCTTTACGAGATGTTCATGGGGCCGCTCGAAGCCGTCAAGCCGTGGAGTACACGCGGCGTCGAAGGCGTGTTCCGTTTCCTGAAGCGCGTCTGGCGCATGATTGCCGAAACGCCGGTCTGCGACGACAAGCTGACGAAAGAACAGGCGAAAGTTCTTCACGCGACGATCAAAAAGGTCACGGAAGATACCGACACCCTGAACTTCAATACGGCGATCAGCCAGATGATGATCTTCGTCAACGAGTTTTCAAAATGTGAAAAGATGCCGCGCGAAGCCGCCGAAGCGTTTGTGAAGCTGATCAGCCCGTATGCGCCGCATATTGCCGAAGAACTGTGGGAGATCCTCGGCAACAAGGCGCCGGTCTCTCTTGCCGACTGGCCGAAATATTCGGAGGAGGTTTTGCAGGAGAATGAGATCGAAATCCTGATTCAGGTCAACGGTAGGCCGCGCGAGCGCATGATGATGCCCGTGAACGCCGTTCCCGCTGAAATGGAAAAACTGGCGCTGGGCAATGCCAATGTTCAGAAACAGCTCGAAGGCAAAAACGTTGTGAAAGTGATCTGTGTTCCGAAACGCGTCGTGAACATCGTAGCCAAATAATTAAGGTATTGTAACCGGGGGGAGTTGTTGCAATGGAAAGAATCTGGACCGATCATTTGACTGTCCGCCACCACGAGTGCGGACCGGATGCGAAATTGAAGCTGAATTCGCTGTTCGACTATCTTCAGGATGCGGCGGCGGGGCATGCGGATCACCTCGGTGTGGGGATTCAGTTTCTTGCGGAGCATCGTATGCTCTGGGTACTTTCGCGTGTGAAACTCAGGATTGCGCGTATGCCTGCCATCGGCGAGAGGATATGCGTCACGACCTATCCGAGCGGCCCGGAGAAAATCTTCGCGACCCGCCAATATGCGGTCTGTGATGAAAAAGGGGAACTCATCATTTACGGCACGAGTTTCTGGCTCCTGCTCGACGGCGCAAAGTTCCGTCCCCTGAAGCCGCTTCAGCATCTTGGAAACGCCTTGCCGGCGAACGGGGATCAGATCCGTTATTTTTCCGGGCTGGACAAATTGGAAGGCAATCCGGCGGTTTCGGAACTGCGCGAATATACCGTAAGTCACTCGATGATTGATGTGAACCGGCATTTGAATAATGCATATTATGCTTTCTTTACGAACGACGCGCTTGGAATGATGAGCGGCGCTTTCCGTTCCGTTTCGGAGATACAGGTGAACTTCAACCATTCCGGCGCTCTCGGCGACCGTATCGTCTGCCGCGGATCGTTGTCCTCCGGCTGTTTTTATGTGGACGGCAGGTCGCCCGACGGTTCCGTCACCTTTTTTCAGGCGTCGGGAGCTGTGAATGATTTATAGCGCCCCGCTTTCAATTCACTGTATTTAACTTCAAAAAGGAGAGAAATGGCATCGTCGGACACGCTTCACTGGAAAAGAAATCTCGTATTGATGTGGCTTTCACAACTGTTGATTCTTTCCGGGTTTGCGGCGGTGATGCCGTTCATCCCGCTTTTTCTGAAGGACCAGCTTGGAATCGTTGCCGAGGGAGAGCGCGGCATTTATATGTCCATGTTCTATTTTTTCGGTGTGCTCGGTTATGCGATGTTCTGTCCGATCTGGGGCTCGCTGGCGGACCGTTTCGGCGTGCGTCCGATGCTGCTCCGCGGAACCTTTGTGACGGCTTTCATATTCCCGCTCATGGGATACGTCACAAGCGCATGGATGCTGATTGCCTTGCGCTTTCTTTCCGCCGCCTGTGCGGGGACGACTGCCGCCGCACAGACTCTGATCGTGAAAAACACGCCGGAAGATAAACAGGGGTTTGCGCTCGGAACGCTCAGCACCGCGATCTGGGGCGGAACAATGCTCGGCAATGTGATCGGCGGGATCGTTGTGCATTATTACGGCTATAAATTTACTTTTATCGCCTGCGGCATCATGTATTTCATCGCCGGCATTTTCGTACTGTTCGCAAAGGATGATTTCAAGCCGGAGAAATCCACGGCTTCGCCTTATGTTGAGAAAATCCGGCATTACCGCCGTTCGCCTCTGCCCGCCTTTACGGTCGGGGTGTGGCTGATGTTCGTCCTGTTCATCTTTCTGGGGTTTGTGCGTTACTTTGAAATTCCATATATGGCGATGATGGTGGAAATTATCGACGGCCCTGCGAACGCCGCCTACTGGACGGGCATCATCAGTGCGTTTGTCGCGGTCGGAGCGTTACTTTCCGGCGTCGTGACCGGATACCTTGCGGATAAGGTGAGGCCGTCGCTTCTGATTGTTCCGTCGCTTCTGATTTCCGCCGTGACCCTTGTTCTGCAGGCGTGCTCCCATAATCTCTGGGTATTCGGCGGAAGCCGTACGCTGATGTATTTCGCCGCGGGCGGATTGATTCCCGTGTTTCAGAAGATTCTGTCCGGCGCGACTCCGAAGCGCAAGCGCGGCGCCGTGTTCGGCTGGGCATCCACTGCCCAGAATGTCGGCATCATGCTGTCTACCGTGTTTGCCGGCTGGGTGATTTTCGCATTTGGCACACGCGGCGTATTTTACACGACGGCGATTCTTACGATTGTATTCCTGCCGGTTGCCCTGTGGATTGTCCACCGGACGATGCTTCAGCCGTTCTATATCGCGCATGCAAACAAGAAGCCATGTGGGCATTGAGCGGAATTCCTGCCGCCGGAATGGTTCAGGCTCCTTGTCTTTCGTCTTCCTGTCATCCTTTTGCCTTGTGCATAAATTTGAGGCAGGATCAAACGAAGCCGTATTTTTTTCATTCAGGCTTTGATTTTTCCGGTTTCGGCAGTATAGTCATACTGAAAAATGTAAGGAAAAGAGCGCATGAAAAAAGTTTTACCGTCCCTGTTTTTGCTGCTGGCGTTTTTGGTTTTGCCCGCCGCCGATATGACCTATGACTCCCTGCCTGTGAAAGTTGTCCTGTTTCCGTTCCGGGAGGCGATTCTTTCCACGCAGATCGACGGCGTGGTCGTCAAATACAACTTCCGCGGCGGCGAGCGTTTCAAAAAGAGCGATGTGCTCCTGAAACTGGATGACAAGAAATACAATAACGATCTCCAGCGGATGAGGTCCCTGATGAAGGAGGCGGAGCTGAACGCGAACTACACCAGGCAGAAATGGGAAGACAACAAGCGCCTTTTCAAAGAGGACCTTCAGAGCGAGATCGAAGTGATAAAGTCTGAACTGGATGCGAAAGTCGGTGCCGAGCGCTACCAGACCGCCCAGATCAATTATGCGGATGCGCTGCTTCAACTGGCTTTCTGCACTATCAGGGCGCCTTTCGACGGAACGGTGGAAAAGCTGTTGACTCGTGAATTTGAAACGGTCAGGAGCGGTCAGCCCCTGATCTCCATCATTGATGACAATCAACTGCTTGCGGTCATGAATCTGCCGACTGTCGAACTGCCGAAGATCAAAATCGGAATCCCCGTCACATTCAAAGTGCATGAAAACGGCAGGGTCGTCACCGGTTCGGTTTTTGAAATCGCCGGACGCGCGGATCATCGGAGCGAGACCATTGAAATCAAGGTGCTGATCGACAATGCGGAACATCATTTTTCCGCCGGCATGTCCGGAACTCTTATGAAGGTCGGGGACGGCAATGGAAAATAATCTGCAACATGAAAATGCCGAACTGAAAGCTAGGTTGCGCGCGTTTGCCGCGATCATGCGTCTGGGGCGCGATGCGTTTGAACAGCCGGATCTGACCACTGTCGGCGTGCATATTGTCAATAATTCCCGCACTCTGCTGGCTTATGAGTCTTCCTGCCTTGCCGATATGCGCGGCAAACCGTCCATTGTGGCGGAATATGCGCAGGTGGAGGTGAAACAGCATACGGAATACGCCGCAGACGTGAAGACATTGTGCCGGAATCTGGATTTCAGCGGCGGAATAGTTGAACTGAGCGACCGGAATGAGACTTTGAAGAAGCTTCCGCAGAAAACGCAGGATGCGTTCGAGCGTCTGACGGAGGAGGGCGGTTCCCTGATTCTGGTGCCGCTCCGTTCCACTCGTTACAGGAATTCCGCGAAAGAGCCGTTCGTATGGCTGATGGAGTTCAAAGGGACGGTTCCGCCGCATGTGGAGGCGACGATTCCGCTGCTGGCGTCGGATTACGGCAATGCGCTCTGGAACCATACGCCGACGGGCGGGGCGCGGGTCTTTTTCAACTGGCTCAGGAAGATCACGCTGATCCGCGTTCTGCTGTTTCTGCTGCTTGCGTTCATCATCGCCATGTTCACGGTGGATGTGGAGCATACCGTTTCCGCTGAATTCGTGGTCAAGCCCAATGCGGAATACAACTCCTACGCATGGTTCGACTGTGTGGTGAAAAACTGTTTCTTCAATGATGGCGATGAGGTCAAGGCGGGTGATAAGATTCTGGAATACGATACGGAACGGATGCGTTTCCAGTTAGCCGCCTCCGAAGCCGCATTCAAAGAGGCGAATGCGGAATATGAGCAGGTCCAGAAGGCTTCCTTTACGGACAAGGAGAGCCTCGGACGGCTGAAAGTTCTTGCATTCAAGCGGGATTCCGCGCGCGTGGCGATTCAGGAGGCGAAATGGTATCTTGCGCACAGCGTCGTGACTGCTCCCGTACCGGGGATTCTCGCCATTGCGGAAGGGAGCGCGGACAAACTTGCGGGGCGCGCCCTGAGGCTCGGCGAGAAACAGTTCGACATTCTTTCCAATGAGGGTATGATTGCGGAGATCATGGTGAATGAGAAAGACGCGTCCGTGCTGGAGGGGAATCCGCGCATTACGCTGTTCCTGCATACGCGGCCGGAACTGCCGATTCCCGTGAAGATTCTCTCCTCGCGTTTTTATCCGGAGCTGACCGAGCAGAATATTTACAGCTACAACGTGAAGGCGGAAATGGAGAACAATGTTCCGGGGCTTCGTTTCGGAATGCGCGGAGTCGCCCGCGTGACCGGCGAGAAAGTCAAACTCGGATATTACCTCTTCCGCAGTCTGGTTCTCTGGTATCGCGGCGTATAACGGCAGGATGAACATGGAACAGAACATCACATCCCAGGGCGCTTCCGGAACTTCGCAGGAGACCGGGAAAGCGCAAATACCGCCGCAGAAGAAGCCGGAGTTCCGCACCGGAGTGATCCGTTCGGACATCCAGTTCATTCCCCCCGGAGAACATGGCGACTATGCAATGATTTTCGATCCGCTGTCCGAAGCGTATTACAAACTCTCCGAGCGTTCCTGCCGGATTTTGCAACTGATGGACCGCAGTTACGAGTTCAGCGAATTTCTGGCGCGGGTCAACTCTTTCGGTTTGGACTGTGATAAGGCGGAGCTGCTTGAACTGATCAATTTCCTGCATGTGAACAATCTGGTCGCGCCGGAATACGGGGCTCTGAACATGAAGGTCATGCGGCACCGTGAAATGAAGGAGAAAACCACGTTTCACCGGATTATGGGGATGTATCTGTTCTTCCGGCTTCCCCCGATTCACCCGGACGGCTTTTTCACGGCGACGATGCCTTTCATCCGCATGTTGTTCAACAGATTCACGCTGTTCTTCATCGTTGCGGCGGCTCTGGGCGGATACATCCTGCTGCTGCGTTCGTGGAACGAGGCGTATGCAACGTTCGTGAACTCTCTTTCGTGGGCGGGACTGGTGAAATACTTCTGGGCTCTGCTGATCACGAAGTCGGTTCATGAGCTGGCGCATGGCTATACGGCAAAGAGTTTCGGCGCGCGGGTGCGCTCCATGGGGATCAGCTTCATCGTGTTTTATCCCCGGCTCTTTGTGGATTTGACCGATACATGGCGGCTTTCCCGCGCAAAACGCACTGCCTGCGACGGCGCCGGTATCGCCAGCGAGCTGATCTTCGGCGGGCTCGCCGCGATTGTATGGGTGTATGCCCAGCCCGGACCTCTGAAATCAACGATGTTTTATCTGTTTACAGTCAGTGCGCTCGGAACGCTGCTGGTCAACGGCAATCCCTTTATCCGCTATGACGGTTATTATCTGCTGTGCGACTTCATGAACATCGAGAACCTGATGCAGCGTTCCAGCGAATTCATCAAGGCATGGAACCGCCGTTTTTTCCTCGGTATCGGCTCCTGGCCCGACAGCGGAGACTGTTCCCCGCTGACGCTGTATGTTTTTGGCATCAGCGCTTTTATCTACCGTCTTTTCCTCTATACGTCCATTATCCTGATCATCTATTTCAAGTTCACGAAACCCGTGGCGATCATCCTGATGGCGATTGAAGTCTATACGATGCTGCTGATGCCGGTGATTTTTGAGTTGAAAGCGTTGAAAACTCTGCGCAAGCGGATGAGCTGGGCTAAAACACTGCTGACCGCTCTGGCTGTCTGCGGACTGGTTTCACTTCTTTTCATTCCGCTTCCGTGGTCGTTTTCCCTGCCTTGCGAGATTGTGCCTGAAACGAGGCGCATGGTGACGGTCAATGAATCCGCGTTTGCCGCGAAAGAGTTGAAAGACGAGCCTTTTTTCGTGGAAAAAGGGGATCTGATTCTGCCGTTCCGCAACGTGTTTCTTGATTTCAACATCAGGCGTTATGAAATTTCCGCCGACCGGAACCGGGCGGAACTGAATCTTCTGCGTTCCGACACCAAGACGATCGGGGCGAGTCCCGCCGTATATGAGAAACTGCGCGCGAACCTGTTGACGCAGAATGAGATGAAGCGCCGCCGCAGTAATATGGCGGTGAGGGCGGAGGCGGCAGGGATTTTCGTGCCGGCGATCAAAGGCGTATCCGAAGGGCGCTGGCTGGAAAAGGGAACGGTGCTCGGCGAGATCGTTTCGAAAGAGGTTGCGGTTTATGCTTATGCGCTGGACCGCGAGGTGAACCGGATTCAGAAAGGAGACCGCGTGATGATCCGCCTGCGCGGGGAGCTCAAGGAGTATCCGGGGCGGATCGGTTCGCTGAATCCCGTGGCGGTCAAGTTCCGCGACTCGACCCTTGTGCAGGCGATGGGGGGTATCGTGCCCTGTTATCCGAACCGGAAGACACATGAGTTCACGCCCGTGAACGTGCTTTACTGCATTACCGTGATTCCGGATGAACCGATTCTCTGCCGTTCGGGGCGCACCGGGCAGGCGGAAGTCAGGAAGACCTACCGCATGTCCGTGGAACTTGTCCGTTCGCTGATGCACATCTTCTACCGTGAATTCTCATTCTGATTTTATTCCGCCGCCTTGAATTGGCGGAGAACCGAAATTATATTTTTTCCCCGAAAGGAGTCTGCATGAAACAGCCGGAAATCAGTTGGAGCATTCAGGGGGGAGCAGTCGTGAAAGAGCTGACGGTTTCCACTTTGAAACGCCGTGTCGTGTTTTCCGCTCCGAATATGCGTGGGCTGCTGGACAAAGTGCGCGGGCTTCCTTTTGCCGCGCCGGTTTCGTATGACGATTTCCGGCGCGGCGGCGAACAGGTGAAACGCGCGATTCTCGGTGCTGTCGCGGCATATTATGATGCGGACGCCGTACCGTCGCCTGCCACGGCAGTCATCGCGTGGGGACGCGGCGGCGCGTTTCCGGAAAACCGGCTTTACTGGAGTGACTACGTTGAAAACGGACGTGACGCCGGACGCGCTCATCTCTTTGTCGGAACCCTGCCGACGATTCCTTTGTGCGAGGCGGCGATTGCGCTGAACCTGAACGGTCCGGGGTATTATCTGGACTGTCCGCCGGAGACACTGCGGGAGGAAATTGCGCAGGTGTTGAGCGATCCGGCTCTCGACGGCATTCTGCTTCTGATGTATTCCTGCGTAAAAATGAGTGTGTTTTACCTTGTGCGCGGCATGGCTTCCCCGGCGGATGGGAAAACGCTGGAGGGGGCGGCTGAATGAAAATTCTTCTGACCGCGTCCAATACCTGTACAGACCCTTATCCCGTTTACCCGCTGGGTATGAGCGTAATCGCGCAGGCGCTTGCCGCCGCCGGGCACGATGTGAAGCAGTTCGACGTCGCCGTGAGCGGGTTGGGCGCCCTGCCGGAAGCGATCCGTTCCTTTTCTCCGGAAGCCGTCGGCATTTCCATCCGCAATCTGGACTCGGTCAACAGCCGCACGCCCGGACAGGATTTCCTGCGTATGCCCGTCGCGATGGCGGAGGTTATCCGGGGGCAGACGGATGCGCCGCTGATTCTGGGCGGTTCCGGCTTTTCCCTTTTGCCGGAGGAGATCCTGAAACTGACCGGCGCGGATTACGGAGTGATCGGGGAAGGGGAGTCCGCAATGACGGAGCTGATCGCGATTCTGGCGCGCGGCGGAAAACCGGAATCCCGTCTGATCCGCGGATGCGGCGGGGTGCAGTGCGGCGCTCTTTACCAGCAGGATATCCGCGACTATTACTGCCGTCTTACTCATATCCTGCCGGTTCAGACGAAACGCGGGTGTCCGTTTCACTGTGTCTACTGCACCTATCCGGCGCTGGAGGGGTGTTCCATGCGCCTGCGTGACCCTGCCGGAGTGGCGGGACAGCTTGAGGAACTCGCGGCGGAACTGCCTGATGTGATGTTTTACTTTGTGGACGCGGTTTTCAACGATCCCGCGCGGGAGTACCACAGACTTCTGAAAGAGATGGAACGGCGTTCCCTGACGGTGCCGTTTGCGGCGTTTCTCACTCCCGGCGGATTGAATGCGGAGGACCTGGATCTGCTCTGTTCCCGCGGCATGATTGCGGCGGAGCTGGGGATTGACGGCGCGGCGGATGAAACTCTGCGCGGACTCGGCAAGAATTTCGATTTCGGAACTGCCGCGCGGGTCTGCCGTGAACTGCTCGCGCGGAACGTCGGAGTCACCGCCAATGTCATGTTCGGCGGACCGGATGAAACATGGGAGACAGTCCGCCGCGGAATCGGGAATCTGCGTTCGATTGAACCCGTCCATACGCTTGTTTTTTCCGGTATCCGCATCCTGCCGCATACGCCGCTGTTCGCGCTTGCGAAAAAGGAAAACGTGGTTCCGCCGGACTGGAACGGGCGCGATGAGATTTACTACTATGCCCCCGGCATTGAGCCGGAGCGTCTGCACCGGGAACTCTGCGAGGGGTTCGCTGCGAGTTCCTGCTGCATCTATCCGCCGCACGCCTGCAACGATTCCCTGAAAACACTGCACAGGTTCGGTTATGCGAACTACCGGAAGCTGACGGGAAAGGGCGCTGAATGAAGAAAATCTGGTGTGTGATTCCCGTCTATAATAATGCGATGACCGTTCATACGGTCGTGCGGCAGTGTCTGCGGGAGCTGCCTGATGTGCTTGTCGTGGACGACGGCAGCACGGATACGGATCTGGCGGCGTTTTATGCGTCCTCCCGTGTGACGGTGCTTCGCAATGAGACGAACCGCGGAAAAGGCGCGGCGATCCGGCGGGCGGCGGAATATCTTGCTTCGCTCGGAGCGGACTATATGATCACGCTTGATGCCGACGGACAGCATTTTCCCGAAGATATCCGCACGTTCCTGCCGCTGATCGAGGCGAATGAACATGCCGTGATCGTGGGGTGCCGTGATTTCAATACGGAAAACGTGCCTGAGTCGAGCCGCTTCGGACGCTCTTTCGCCAACTTCTGGATGAGAGTGGAAACCGGGGTTCCGGTGGATGACTGCCAGAGCGGTTTCCGCGCGTATCCCGTGAAATATATCGTGCAGTTGAACTGCATTTCCGACCGTTACGGGTATGAAACGGAGCTTCTGACACGTTCCGCATGGGCGGGGCTGGACATTCTCTGTGTGCCTGTCCGCGTCTGTTATCCGCCGCAGGGGAAACGCATCTCGCATTTCCGTCCGTGGCTGGATAACTTCCGTCTGTCGTGCCTGCACACACATCTTGTCGGTCTGCGTCTCCTGCCGTATCCGAAGAAGAAACTGGTGAAAAGAGAGGTGCCGCTTTCGATCTTCCGCCCGAAAGAGCTGTTTACGGCTCTGCTGAAAGAGAACGCCACGCCGGAGGGACTCGCCTCCTCGGCGGCGGTCGGGACTTTTCTTGCAGTACTGCCGATTCCCGGTTTTCATATCGCGGCGATCGTCTATTTCACCCAGCGTTTTCATCTGAACAAGATTATGGCGCTTCTGATCCAGCACCTTTTCATGCCGCCGCTGTCGCCGTTTCTCTGCATTGAGCTCGGACACTATTTCATGCATCGCCGCTGGCTGACGGCGCTGACCTTCCGGACTGTGGTGATCGAGATGCCGCACCGTCTGTGGGAGTGGTTTCTCGGAAGTCTCCTGCTTGCACCTTTCTGGGCTGTGGCGATCTGGTTTGCCACATTTGCCGCGGTGAAATTTTTCAAACAGCGGAAAGAGAGGAAAGAGGGAGGCAGGGCATGACTCCGAACCGTAAAAATCTGAGCGATTCCCGCGGCAATGCGCTCGGGATCGGCATCTTCCTTTTCTTTCTGCATATGCTGGGGGTCAACCGCACCTGCGAGCTGGTCTGGCTGATTTCATTTTTTTATGCTTTGTTCGACCGGAAAGCGCGCCGTGCCGCGTCGCATTACCTGAAACGCCGCTTTCCCGGAGCGGGGCGCATCGCGATGTTCCGCCATACCTGGGCGTTGTTCACGAATCAGGGGCAGGCATTGATCGAAACCCGTGCGATGGGTGCCGGGAGACTGGCCTGGCGTTTTGAAAACGGCGGCATGATCCGTAAATTGATCGAGGGAGAACAGGGTTTTATCCTGCTGTCGTCCCATTTCAGTTGCTGGCAGGCGTTGATCGGAGGACTCGGGGAATTCAGGCGTCCGGTGAATCTTCTGGTGACGCCGGATGCGAATCTGAACGTGGACAAGTTCGTCGCCGCCGGAGAACTGCATGTGCCGGTCCGGGTGATTTCAACTCTTGAAGCAATGGGAGGGCTTGTGGATGCGGCGGACGCTCTGGAGCGCGGGGAGGTGGTCTGCATGATGGGGGACCGCTGTTTCGAGGGCGAGGGGGCGCATGTTGAGTTTCTCGGAGAGGAGGCGGTGTTCCCTTACGCTGCATTCTACCTTGCGGCGCGTTGCTCGTGCCCGGTGCTGCCGCTGTTCGCGGTGCGGGAAAGGGCTCATACGTCGTTCATCGTCCATTACGGAAACGCGATTTTCCCGAAACTGTCCGGGCGCCGCCGCAGTGATTTGACTCCGTATGTCCGGGAATATGTGTCCGAGCTGGAAAACATGGCGAATCTGCATCCTTACCGGTGTTTTCTCTTTGAAAACATATGGAGCTCTGGAAAATGAGGCAAAAAGACTTTGCTTTTTATCGGGGAAACGTTATATTCCCTTGTCTTTTCCGCTTATAACTTACAACTTGAAACTTGAAACTCAGATGAATGAAGTATATATCAGTGGTGCGGGGTGCATTTCCGCGGCGGGCGACGGATGGCGGGAATCCGCCGCCGGACTCTATGCGGATGCCGGTGTTGTGCCGTTTCCACCGTCGGAAAGAATCGGCTCCACTCTGGCGACTCCTGTTTTTGAACTGACGGAGTTTGATCCGGGGAACGAGTCGAAAAGCATGGCGTTTCTGCATCATGCCCTGAAAGAGGCATTGGATTCCGCCGGTCTTGCCGCCGGGGTTCTCCGGGGAAAAAATGTCTGCGTTTCGATCGGCACGACGGTTTCCTGCCAGCTCAACAATATTCCGTTTTACGGCAAACTGCGTTCCGGGACAGTGGATTCCTGGGAGCCGCTCCGGAATTTCTTTACGTCGAATCCTTCGGAGAGAATCCGCCGCGAATACGGTCTGGCGGGGTCTGCCCTGACGGTTTCCAATGCGTGCGTGTCCGGTGCGGACGCGATTGCCCTGGCATACCTGAATGTCGCTTCCGGCGCGTGTGAACTTGCAATTGCGGGCGGGGTCGATGAATTGAACCGTGTCCCCATTGCCGGATTCAATGCGCTCGGCGTCGCTTCGCCGGAGCCGTGCCGTCCGTTTGATAAAAAACGCAGAGGCTTGAATCTGGGAGAGGGGGCGGGAGTCGTGATCCTGGAAAGCGGGGCGTCGCTTGAAAAACGGAAGCGGCGGGCAGAATTTGTGCTGGAGGGAGTCGGGTGTGCCGGGGACGCCTATCATATCACCGCGCCGCATCCCGATGGACGCGGACTTGAGCGTGCCGTGATGACCGCTCTGCGCCTTGCGGGGCTCTCCGCCTCGGATATTGCCTTTGTGAACGCCCACGGGACGGGAACGGAGAACAACGATCTCTGCGAATCCGCACTCCTGTCGAGAGTGTTCGGGCGGGATGTCCGCTATCTGTCCACGAAAGGACGCACCGGGCATACGCTTGCCGCCGCCGGTGCATTGGAACTGATTTTCACTTTGATCATGCTGGAACGCGGGGCAGTTCCGCCGAGTTACGGGTTTGAGGAGAAGCCGGAGAACATCGCCGTGCCGCCGGTATCGGAACTGACGCCGTTCACGGGAAGTCATGCGATGTCCACTTCGCTGGCATTCGGCGGGTGCAATACTGCGTTGATCGCGGGGAGGGTGTAAGTATGCGGATTCTCAAATGTGCGGTCGTGACGGATTTTTCAAGCGAGACATTTCAGGCGGCACGGAAAAAATATTCGCTCCGCCGTTCGGATCGTTACACCGCGCTGGTTCTGGCGGCTGCCGGCAAAGTGCTGGACGCCGTTCCGGACGTTTCCGGAGATACGGGCGTGATTGTGGCGAGTTCGTTCGGTCCGCATCGCACGACCTGTGGGTTTCTCGACGATCTGCTGGATTACCGTGAGGAGGATGTGATGCCGACGACATTTTCCCATTCGGTTCACAATGCCGCCGCTTCCTATGCCGCCTCGGCTTTCGGGCTTCGCGGCCCTGAATTTACGCTGACCGGATTCGAGAATCTTTTTTACGAGGCTCTGCGGACCGCGGAACTCTGCGGCGCATTGTGTTCCCGGATGCTTGTCGTGAGCGTGGAGGAAAATGCGCTGATGACGGAGGAGATCGCGAACCATGTGCGCCGGATTCCGCCGGAAGGCGCCGCCGCGTTTCTGGTCTCTCCGGGAGAAAGCGGAAACGGGTTGATTTTTCAGGAGGATGCGCCGGAACTGACGCCTTTTGAACTGGCGGAACGGATCAGGAACAATCAGTTACCGGTTTATATCGGGAAAGGAAAGAGAATATGACTGTTGACGAGGTGACATGCGGGCTCCTGCGGGAGATTTCCGCGATTACGGGCAGGGAGGAAGCGAAACTTTCCGCCGGGCTTTCCCTTGCGGAAAACGGGATTGACTCCATGGGGTTCGTGGAGCTCCTGCTTTCGGTGAAGCGTCTTTACGGCGTGAATCTTGTGGATGCAGGACTCCGCAGCGCGGATGTGAAAAGCGTTGCCGCCCTTGCGGAAAAAATTTGCGAAGCAGGGAAATGAAACACTATCTTGACGGCTTTGATTATGTCGCGGCAATGTTGAATTACGACTGCCGGAATACGCCCGGACGCGGGAATCATTTTCTTGTCGTGCTGGAGCTGGAAACGGCGTTGGAAAAGACGGAAGTGCAGGAAAAACTTGCCATGCTGGAACCCTTTCTGCCGCTTTTTTCCGGCAGGATGCGCCGTCACTGCCTGCACGCCGCTCCTTACTGGATGCCGGGAGAGCCGCGCCGGATACGGGTTGTTACGGGGAATGAACTTGGTTCTTGCCTGAATACGCCGCTGGACGGTGCTCTGGAGGTTATGCTTCTGGAACAGGAACCGCGTCATTTTCTGGTATTCAAGTTCAGCCATCTGCTGTTCGACGGGCGGGGCGCGGAGCTGTTGATCGAAGCGGTGCGCAGCGGAGATGTTTCGATACTCCGCGGAGAGCCCGGTCTCTCCTCTCCGAAACTCAATGAGTGGGGATGCCAGTTCCGCAGCGGGCGTCAGGTGCAGAGGAAAATGATCTCCTTTGCCGCCGCCGGCGAGATCGCCGGTACGCAGTCGGACGGAATTTCCGCGAACAGATATGCGCTTCTTTCCTTTTCGCGGGAAAAGACCGACATAATCACCCGTTTCTGCGAAAAAACATCCGGTCCGTTCATGCTGACCCCGTTTCTGCTTTCGCTTCTTTGCCGGAGTTACGCCCTGTTGCTGGATGAACTGCCGGTTCCGGGAAATATCCTGATCCCGATGTCCGTTGATCTGCGGGGGCGCGCCGGAATTGCGCGCGACGCCGTGTTCTTCAATCAATGGAGCCTCCAGCCCCTGCTGATTCCGCGTGAACTCTGTGTGAACCCGGAGGCAGTATTCGCGGAGCTCAAGGGACAGATTTTCGAGAACATGTCCGAACAGCTTCCGCAGGCGTTCCGTGCCGCTTCGCGCCTCGGGCGCATTGCTCCGTTCCCGTTCCTGATGTCTCTTGTAAATAAAACGAAAAGAACGGGCTGCGGAACTTTCATGTATTCTTTCCTTTCGGAAAGCTCCCTGAAGTCGGGCGAGTTCTGCGGACACCGGATTCTGAATTTGTATCACATCCCATCCATGCCGCCCGTGACGGGGGCGGGCGTCTTCATGAACAGTTTCGGCGGGGCGCTGAACGTAACACTGTCCTATCGGGAAGACAGCCTGACTCCGAATGCCGTCCGCAGGTTCATCTCCTCGTTTGTATCGGCTCTGCCGAAGGAGGCGCAATGAACATTTATGAGACAATCCGCCGCGAAATCGGCGGATATGACGGGATTGCCGTGATCGACCGCGGGCAGGAGTTTTCCTACCATGTTTTGTTTCGGGCTGCGGATGCCCTGGGCGTTCAGTTCCGGGAGGCTGGAATGACCGCGTTTGCACGCGTCGGGCTGCTTGCGGATGATTCCTGTGAATATATTGCCGCGAGTCTTGCCGTTCTGTCTCTGAATGCGGCGCTTGTTCCGCTCTCCACCCGCGCCGCGGAATCGGAACGGGAAAGGATGCCCGATGAATTGGAGCTGAATTTTCTTCTCGTTTCGGAACCTTACCGGAAAGAAGGGGACCAGCCGCTTCTGCACGGGCTTTTTCTGCGTATTCTGAAGAAAGAAATCCGGAAAATTGAACTGCCGGAGGGACGTGTTCCGGCGTTCATCCGTTTTTCTTCGGGGACGACCGGCGGAAGCAAGGGGGTTGTGCTGTCCCATCGCGCCGTGATTGAACGGACTTCGGCATGTGTCGGGCTCGGTGTGACACGCGGCGAATATGTGTTCTGGGTGCTGGATATGGCATTCCATTTTGTGGTGACGATTCTCCTGTTTCTGCGGAAAGGTGCCGTGATCGTGATCTGCGGACAGCCGCTGATCGAAAAGATGCCCGAAGCGTTCCGGCGTTATCCGCTGAATCTGCTTTACGCCACGCCGTATCATTACAGGCTCATGACGCATTCGGATGATTTTACGCCGCCGATGCTGGCGGGGGTCCGGCAGGCATTTTCGACGGCGATGAAGCTGGAGGTCGCCGATGCGGAGGCATTCCGCGCGAAATTCGGTCTGCCGCTGACGCAGGCATACGGCATTATCGAGGTCGGATTGCCCTGTATCAATACCTCCGGCATGGTGGAGAAGACCGCTTCCGCAGGGCGGGTTCAGGATGCTTACCGGATTGAGATCCGGGATCCGGATGCAGGCGGAACCGGCTCCATTCTGATTCGCGGTCCGGGAATGTTCGATGCGTATCTCGCTCCGTTCCGCCTGAGAACGGAGCTTTTCCCCGACGGCTGGTTCCCGACCGGAGATATGGGGTATGTCGATGAGGACGGATGGCTCTTTATTGTCGGACGCTCGAAAAACGTGATCAATTTCGCCGGCATGAAAATTTTTCCGTATGAGGTGGAGAGCGTGCTTCATGAACATCCGTATGTCGGAGAGTCGCGCGTAAAGGGTATGCCGTTTCCCGGATTCGGCGAGGTTCCCGTTGCGGAAATCGTGCTCAGGGAAGATGCGGAACTTCCGGAAAACTGGCGCATGGAACTCCGCCGCTGGTGTTTCCGCCGTCTAGCGGAATACAAGGTTCCGAAAGATTTCATTATTGTGGATTCCCTGCCGCATACCGCAAGCGGAAAACTGATCCGGCGATGACTGCTCCTTTTGAAAGACGGGCGTGAGTCCGGGAACGGAACCCGCATCTGTAATATCCATATTCAAAAGAATTTGATCGTTTAACGCCTGAGACGGCACTCCTGAGGCACCGGGAATTTTTTCTTCCCCGTCATGAGAATTGAACGGCAGCCGTGATTCATTCCATTGGATTCCATGCTGGCTTTGAGACGGAAGAATGCAGATACATTCTTCTCAAATCAAGGGCAACGCCCGCACCATGCCATGCCGGTCCCGCGGACGGAACTGCGATACTCTTGAACTTGAAATGAAGATTTTTTATCAGATTACCAACTTGTAATCTGCATGCAATATTCCGGCAATGAATATCGAGTATAATAGAATAAAACAAAAAACAAGGAGTACTTTCAAATGAATGAAGACACAGAAAAAGAAACAGTGGCGCAGGAAAGCGGTTGGCTGAAGTTTTTGACTTTGGCTGCAATGTTTGTCGGTTCAAATTCCTCCGTCATGGGAATGGGAGCCGAGGACTGGATCGGTATGGTGAACGGACAGTGTCAGTTGGGGTCCCTCGGCGGCGGGAGGTTCTGAGATATGGCTGAGAGGGAGAATCAATGCAATTCCGGTGCATGGCTGAAGTATCTGACGCTTGCATCGCTGATCATCGGCTCGCTTGCGGCGGTGATCGGAATGAACACGGACGAGCTGCTTGCCGTTCTGAACAGTCAGTGGGTGCCGAAAGGTTTTCTGGGTTTTCTGCTTTTCTTCGGCGTTCTTTACAACCTGCTGACGATCGTTCTCGGCACAATCTGTTACCGGGAGAAGCCGATTCTGCCTGACGATCAACTTCCGTCCTGCACCGTGATCGTTCCCGCATATAATGAGGGGGAGGCGGTCACGATTGCCTTGAAAAGCATTCTGGCGAGCAATTATCCCGCCGGAAAATTGGAGATTATTGCCATTGACGACGGCAGCAGGGATGATACATGGAAATGGATTGCAGAGGCGGCTGCCGCTTCCAACGGGCGTATCCGCGGGGTCAAGCTGGAACAGAACCGCGGGAAACGGCATGCGATTCAGTACGGCGCAAAGCTGTCAAAGATGGATGTCATCATTACCGTTGACAGCGATTCCGTTGTGGAGGCGGATTCGATACGGTATCTGACCAGTCCTTTCGTCGATCCGACTGTCGGAGCCGTCGCGGGGTCTGTTCAGGTGTCCAATCTTTCCGACGGCGTTCTGCCCCGCATGATGGATGCCCATTATGCGTTCAGTTGCTGCATTCTTCGCGCCGCGAACAGCGTGATGCGCACCGTGGTCTGCACTCCGGGCGCGTTGAGCGCCTACCGGCGTTCCGCCCTGATGGAATTTCTGGACCGCTGGGCGGATCAGACGTTTTGCGGGCGTCCCGCCGGAATCGGAGAAGACCGCGCGCTGACGACGTTCATGCTGCGCCACAGGTGGCATGTCCTGTATCAGCGGCATGCGGTCGTGCATACGGAAATGCCGTCGAAATATCAGGCGACCTACCGGATGATGCTTCGCTGGGAGCGTGGAAACATCCGGGAAATGCTTTCCACTTATGAGTTTGCATTCCGCCGTTTCGACTGGTTCCACCTCGCCATTCAGTTGAATCTGGTGTTTCAGACTTATCTTTTTATTCAGTCATTATTCTTTCTGCCGTTTGTGATTCTCGGCATGATCGCCGCCCCTGTATTCTGGTGGCAGTGCATGTTTCTTCTGACGGTTCTCTGGACGGCTCTTCCCGCCCTGTGTTATTATCTCATGAGCGGGGGAACCGGGTGGATCTGGACTTTCACCTACACCTTTTTCCGTACTTTCTTCCTGTTCTGGATTTCTCCTTACAGTCTGTTCACGGTGCGCAATTCCGGCTGGCTGACCCGGGGCAAGGCGGAAGAAGAAGCGCAGAAAACGGAACCGGATCCCATCGGCCCGCTTCCGCATTCCGGCGCCGTTTTTGCCGGGGAAGCAACGGGAGGGACGGCTCCGGCGCGTTTCCAATTCAGGTAAAATTTTTTTTGGGGGGAGGCCACACCACCGCCCCGGCGTACTCCCCGCCGGGGCTCTTTTCTTTTCAGCCGCGAAAGGAAAATTCGCAGCCACAGAAATTCTGACGGTAGAAACAATATTGTTTCGAGAGTTCCAGGGAGCGTTTGAAGCCGTCTTTCTTTTTGAAATCCCACGGTTCGAAACCCTGGAACCTGCTTCCGACTTCAAAAATCAGTCTGGAATTTTTGTGGGGACTGACGGTCAGAGTGGTTGCGAAATTCAGATTCATTTCTTCGGCTTTGGCGGCGGCGCGTCCGAGGGAGTGCGTGAAACAGGCGCGGCAGCGCAGTCCGCCTTCCGGCTCGCCGGCATGGTTTTCGACAGCGGAAACTGTGCGGAGCCAGGCATCGTGCTGATATTCATCGATGAGCAGTTCCAGATGATGAATTTCCGCCAGTTGCTGTACATACAGCAACCGTTTCCCGAACTCCTCGCGGGTGGCGATATTCGAGTTCGAAAAAAACAGTATGATTTCGCGTCCCTCATCCAGCAGCCGTTCGACACAGGCGGAGGCGCAGGGGGCGCAGCAGACATGGAGCAGCAGTTTTTTCATCTTTCATTCAAAAAATTGATTTGATTGCGAGATGCTTTCCTTTGAGGCTGTTCATTCCGGCAGAATACCGTCGAACGGAGCGGAATCCTCCGGCGCGATCGGCGTGTAGGGACCTTTTTTGACTTCAAATGCGACTGTGCCGTGTTCCCTGCATACGAAGTGGTGCCACACTCCTTCGGGTATTTCGATCAGCGGGACCTCTCCTCCGGGGACCATATGCCAGCTTCCGGTGATCTTTCCCGAATCGTCGTAGGTGTAAACATCGGCCGCGCCTTTCAAGAGAAAGAAAAGTTCCCATTTGTCTTTGTGGCGATGCGGGTGAATCACGGTATCCGGTTCCGCCGCGATGCAGAGACGGTGAATGCCTTCGTCAAGAGATTCATGCAGGTTGAAGTGGGTTCGCCTGCGCGGGGATTCTTCTGCGAGTTTTGTCAGTTCCGCCATTTTTGCGGCATCAATGATCTTCATGGTATTTCCTTTCTGTCAGAAGCGCAAGATACATCCTGCAGCGGTATTTTTCAAGACCATTTTCTTTTTCCTGCTTGAATATCCTGCGGAACGGACTTATCTTATCATAGTTTCGTATTTTCAATGAATACAGTCAAAAAAGGAGGAAGTCATGCTTTGCAGATTGCTGATGCCGGGCGCCGCCGCTTTTTTGGGAGTCGCGTTATCCGCCTGTGTTTCCACGGATGTTTATCAGAAGGAACGCGCGGAAATGAATGAACGGGTCACGGCGCTGAGTGCCGAGGTAGCCAGAAATGCGACTCTTCTTGCCGAAACCCGGAAACAGTTCAAGGAATTTCAGGAGTGTGCGGCAAGGGAGAAGAAGAAAGAGGAACTGGAATCCATTTCCCTGCGCGAGCTTTTCGACAATATGGAATACGGCAATATTCCCGCCCATATTGTCGGACGTTATCTTGACCTGATCACGCCGCCGGCAAATGCGACGCCGGAACAGAAGCGCAAGTTCATTGAGAATATCAGTGGAATGCGGATCAATTTCAATTCGGAGAGACTGCGCAACCGGACCACAAATTCTCTGGTGGCGTTGGGACATGAATATTTTGAGGATTTGCTTGTCAATGCCGCCAGCTCGCAGTTTCTTCAGGATGCCGCGAAGCGTCTGGTAAAGCCGTCTGACAAGCCGCTTTTGAAACGTCTGATGTTAAACCCCGGCAGAAGCTATACGGCTGTCAATATTTATATCAGTCTGATCGATGAAAATGACAAGGCGGATGTGTTGAAGTTGCTGCCTGATGTTCCTGAACTTTCCCGTTGCGTAACACGTCTCGGGATCGAAAAGGAAGCGGTTCCGATTCTGAAAAAACAATTGCTTCAGAACCGGAATTCCAATTATGAGACATTGGAACTTGTTCTGAATCAACTTGCTCCGGAGGAGCGTCAGGATTTCATGGCAAATTACTGGCGTTTTTCCGGAAGTGGAAAAAATGGTGATTATTGGAGAAATTTCGAGGTGGCGATCCGTCTTGCACGCAAGGGATTTGTCCCGGCATTCGGTTATCTCGTCGAAAACAACCGGATGTTCCGCAATGATCCTAACCGCTTGAATCAGGTCTTGGCTTTGAACTCAGTTTCCTGTATTGATTCACTTGAAAAATGGTATCGGGAAAACAAGAACCAGATCGTTTTCAATTCTGAAAAAGAGCTGTATGAAGCAAAGAAATAAGTGTTTCGCGGGACGGTGTTTCCGCCGTCCCTTTTCCGTTGACAGGAAAAACGGTCAGTAGACCGAATCGGGGAAATAGTGTTCCTTTGCGTTCTCGCGGGTAACGATCTGCGAAGGGATAATGACCTCTTTGCCGACCGCTTTTTTTCCGTTCCTCAGACCCGCCAGCGCTTCTTCCACGCCGCGCTCAAGCATACGCGGGGAATAGGTGACGGTTGCTTTGACGACAGAATTTCCGTCAAGAATCATCTTGACTGTCTTTTTACTGCCGCCTCCGCCGATCATCGCCTTGATATCCTTGCGCCCGGATTCCTCATAGGCTTTCAAAGCTCCGATGAGAACATCGTCATCCCCCGCCCAGACAGCATCGATTTTCGGATACTTCTGGAGGAAATTCTCCATCAGGGCGAGGCCTTTTTCCGTATTCCACCAGGAAGCCTGCGATTCCAGAATCCTGATTCCGGGGAATTCCGCGGCGAGAACCTCGCGGAAAGATTCGACACGGTCTTTGTTGATCGGGCAGGGGACTCCCTCCATCATCAGGATTTCGCCCTTTCCTCCGAGCAGCCGCCCCATGGCTTTTGCCGCCGCGGCGCCGAAACTGCGGTTGTCGCCGTTCACGAAAACATCCTGCACCGGTTTGTCCAGCGGATTGGAGACCACGACAAGGAAAATACCCTGTTCCCTGGCTCTTGCGCAGATGTCCGTGATCGGTCCCGGCTCCTGTGCCAGCACGACCAGTGCGTCCACGTTGCGGGCGACCAGATTTTCGATCCGGTTCACCTGATCCGCAGTATTGGCGCTGGAAGTCACAATGACCTGAAGATCCGGATTTGCCGCTTCCAGATTCTTTTTCGCCTGTTCCGCGCTCCATACCACGCCGCCTGTCCACCCGTGCGTCGCCGCCGGAATGGAGATTCCGATTCTGAGCTTTTTACCGGAACCCTCTCCGCATCCCGTCAAGAGGAGGAGAGCCGCCAGAAGAAAAAACGCTTTTTTCATTTTATCCCTCATATAGATTGATTTTTCAGCAGGTAATAATAGCCGTTTTTCAGTATAATGCAACCGGAAAAATGCAAAACCGGAGAACAATGCGGTTTTTCGGAGAGTCTGCATGAAAAAACGGAACAGTTCCGGCTGAGAACTGTTCCGCCTGCGGTAAGAAACGATTCAGGAGTTATCCGCGTTTTGACTGGACCTTCTTTTCGTAAGCCTCGACCTCTTTGATGTATTCCGCTGCAACGGGAACTCCCTGTGTCAGGCAGAAATAATCGTAGACTGCACCGAGCGGAAGCATCTTGAGTTCTTCAAGAAGCGCGAGTTTGCGTCCGTTCCTGAAAGAGCGTTCCAGCTTGATCAGTTCCTTTTCCGGCTCCAGCAGGGCGTTCAGGAGAGCTTTCTGCATGTTGCGCGTGCCGATGACCCAGGCTTCGAGACGGTTGATCGTCGCATCGAAGTAATCGAGTCCGATATGAACTCTGTCGGAACCGTTGCGGATGATTTCCTGCGCGATGGCGCGGAGTTCATCGTCGAAAAGGACGACATGGTCGGAGTCCCATCGCACCGGACGGCTGACATGGAGCAGAATCTCGTCGATGAACAGCAGGACTGCACTGATTTTGTCGCTGATGACTTCGGTCGGATGGAAGTGCCCGGAGTCAAGGCAGAGCAGGAGCTTGTTCTTCATGGCGTATCCCATGTAGAACTCGTTCGAGCCCACGGTGCAGGACTCCACACCGATGCCGAACAGTTTGGATTCGACGGCGTCGCGCATGTATTTTGCCGGAATTTTTTCCGCAAAGATTTTGTCCAGAGATTCTTCAAGGCGCGCTCTCGCTCCGGCGCGGTCAACGGTGATGTCCTTGAAGCCGTCGGGAATCCATGTATTCATGATACACGGGCTCTTGAGCTGTTTTCCCATTTCCGCCGCGATTTTGCGGCATGCGATCCCGTGTTCGATCCAGTATTCTCGGATTCCCGCGTCGGGACTGGAAAGCGTCAGATTCGCGGAGGCTTTCGGATGCGCAAAGTAAGTCGGATTGAAGTCGAGTCCCGCTTTCTGTTCCTTTGCCCAGTCGATCCAGCTCTGGAAGTGCGCAGGCGTGATTTTATTGCGCGCGACCGCTTTCCCGGAGTCCAGGTAGATGGCATGGAGATTCAGGCGCTTTGCGCCGGGGATCAGGGAAAACGCCTTGTCCAGATCGGCGCGGAGCTCCCTGATGTTTCTCGCGCGTCCCGGATAATTTCCCGTGGAAAGAATGCCGCCGGACGCTCCGCCTGCGCCGGGTTCGAAGCCGACGACGTCGTCGCCCTGCCAGCAGTGCATGGAAATCGGGATCTTCGCCAGAGCTTTCAATGCGGCGTCGGTATTGACTCCAAGTTCCGCATACTGTTCTTTTGCGAGCCGGTAACGCTGTTCGACTGTCTTTGCTTTCATTTCTGCCTCCCTGATGATTCGTTTGATACTGTGTGCTTCCTTGTTTTTCTTTCATAAAAATACTCTGTTCCGGAGGTCCGCGCCTTGACAAAACATTCTTTTTATAGTATGATTGTGTCAAACCACGGAAAAAGGGACGGGAGAAGATGCCGGGAAAGCTTTTCAAATCGGAATATCTTGCGGACAAGCGTCTGCCGTTGCGCCTGATCAAGCGTGATCCGCAGGAGGAATATCAGCTTCACGATCATGAATTTTCGGAGCTGGTGATCGTTTACCGGGGGCAGGGGGAGCATGTGATTTTCGGCGAGAACCGCACGATTGAGGCAGGCGATGTTTTCCTGATTCACAACCGGACCAGTCACGGCTATGCAAATCTGAAAGACCTTGCACTTTACAATATCATGTTTGATATGCGCGAACTGAACAATCCGCTTCAGGCTTTCTGCCGTTATCCCGCGATCAGTTCTCTGTTCCGTCTTGAGCCGGAATTGCGGAGCCGGAATCTTCTGCACCTGAATCCGCACGAGTTGAAAGAGGTCCTGAAGATCGTGCATGACATTGAAACGGAGCAGGCGCAGGGCAGGGAACATTATCCGCTGGCGATGGCGGCGCATTTCGTCCTGCTGACTGTTCTGCTCGGGCGCTGCTGCTCGGAACACAGACTGCCTGTGGAGAAGAAGTCGTCCGCTCTCCTTTCGGAATTGATCAACCGTCTGACGGAACATTCGGAACGCCGTTGGACCCGCTCCGAAATGGCGCATGCGATCATGGTTTCGGAGAGCACGCTGACACGGATGTTCAAGGACTGTACAGGGTATGCGCCGAATGAATACCTGATTGTCCTCCGCCTGAAAAAAGCCGCGATGCTCCTCTTGAACTCCGAACTTACTATCGGGGAGATTGCCGACAGGACAGGATTTTCCGACAGCAATTATTTCTGCCGCCAGTTCAGAAAACATTTTAACCTTCCGCCTCAGAAATACCGTTCGCTCCGCTTGCAGTAAAGCGTGAAAGCTCACGGCAGGGAGATCAGAGCGGCGGCAGGGCGAGTTCCTCGCCGTTGGCTCCGAAAAAGTCCTGCGGCACCAATTGAGTCGATTTGTCCGTCGTTACGCGGACGGTCCAGTCCGCGCGGTCGCTCGAAAGAAGCCTGCCGCTCCGGGTGACGATCAGGTTCCGCTGGCGCGGAAACGCCCAGCGGACCGTCAGGGCTCCCTCCTTGTATCCGGTATAGGAGACATTGAAAATCGGATCATGAGTCATGACATACGCCCGTTCCGCGGGAGTAAGCTTGACTTTGGAGCGCCGGATGAAGCTGCGGATATGGGAAATGACGGCGTCCTGTTCATTTTTTGACAGTTGGCTTGATCCGGAGAGTCCGCTGCTGCATCCGCAGAACAGTCCCAGAAATATCAATATCATAAAAATTCTCAACATCTTTCAGTCTCCTTCTTCCGTTTTCCAAGTCTGACTGCAAGGATATTCCGCCGCAAGGTATTTTTCAAGTGCGGAACGGACGTCAAGGCTCAGAAAATCGACTTTTTTCTTCTCTCCGATTGCCTTCAATACGGGAAAGCGCCCACCCGCTCCCGCAAGCGTGTAACCGCTCAGGACAAGTTTTACCGGACGGGCTCCGTCATTCCATTCTTCCGTTTCGCCGTCAAGAAACAGCCCGCCCCGGATTTTGCCGCCTTTGCCCATTTTGAATGAGACGCCGGTGACTGCCTGAAAGGAGCCGGAACGTTTCTCCGCATATTGTTCTTCGATGATCGCACGGCATTCCGCAGGTGAAATCTCCAGAGTGCAGAGCAGATTCTCATACGGAGCCAGCAGATAGACCTGCGAGGCATACAGGATTCCCGGTGAGGCGCGGTAGGAACTCAGCGTGCCGTGAAGAGCGATTTCTGCCCCGGTTTCGCGCATCATCGCCCTGCCGAAAATCCTGCTCAGACGGTTGCCCGCCCCGGATTTTTTCAACGGTTCCAGCGGAAATGCCATGCGTGCGATCCGGCGCGTTCCCTTTCTGCGGCTCTGTTCCAGCAGAGGCGCCAGCATTTCAGCCGTTTCCGCATCCGGTTCCGCGTCCGCCGCATACGCAATCCGCGATTTCAGGGAAACGATCCTCCGCTTTTTCTTGTCGTAGAGGATTTCCGCGACCGCCGCGCCGCCGCTCAGCGCCGGAGCCTGAATGTACCAGGACGACGCAACCTGTTTTCCGGTGCCCTCCTGATGGGAATGCCCGCCGAGTACCAGATCGATCTGGGGATATTTCCGCAGAAAAGCTCCTGCGGACATCCGCTTTTTCCCGCCGGAGGAGCCGAGGCGCGCCGGCATGAATTCGCCACTGTGCATCGCGAGAATGACGATATCCGGTTTCGCCTCCATGATTTCAGGAATGATCTCTGCCAGCGCCTCCTGATAATCCGTGAGTTCCAGTCCCGCGGTCTGAATGCCGGACAGCCAGGAAAAGAGGTAAGGCGACGTCATTCCGGCAACCGCGATTTTCAGGGTATTCTTTTCAAACATTTTCCATTTCAGGATTCTGCCCGGAGGCGCGCCTTTCAGGTTGAGATTCAAGGCGAGGACAGCCGCCTGAATGCCGTTCAGATGTTTCACCAGCTCGGAAGTGCCGAAATCGAAGTCGTGATTGCCGGGAATGAACGCATCGTAGGAGAGCAGATTCAGGTAATGAACCAGCGAGCCGCCGTGGTCCAGAGTCGCCTGATAGGAGCCTTGGAACAGATCGCCGCAGTCGATCAGAAGGACATGATCCCTGCCGCCCGCCGCTGTGCGCTCGGCTTTGATCACGGAAGCCAGGCGCGCGATTCCGGGAGTCCGGCGGCCGTCCGTCTGCGCATGAATGTCGGTCGTCTGAATCACCGTCAGCTTGACGGTTCCGGCGGAACAGAACAGCGCTGCGCAGAGCAGCAGTGCGGCAAACAGGGATTTCAGCAGGTCATGCTTCCACATTGATGTGCCGGAGCTGGTAACTGCCTTGTTTGACGCCGCCGAGTTTCCGGATCACGACCGGGCACTTGGCGCGAAAGAGGAAAAAGACCGGACGGTCCGAGTCGTCGCAGAGGGTTTCAAAATTGCCCTGTCCCTTTGCGATGATCAGGTCCGCCGAACGATAGGCGCCCATGAACTCCTCCGAGGATGCCGTCAGCGAGATTCCGGGCGTGAAATCCCCGGTGTCGATCACGCGGATATTTTGGAAACCGGAGGGTTCCACTTCGGCTCTCGTGATGTCGTTCAGGATCGGTTTCCCGCGCACAGCGAGTGTGATTTTTTCCTGATGCAGGCTTACGAGGAGCGTATCGAAAACCGCTTCGCCGCAGTTGTCCATGATATAGAGAATGTTTTCCGCCTCCTCCATTTTCTTCCGGAGAAGATTCATGGCGTCACGGTCGAAAGGCTCGGAAAGTGAGTGAATGATCTTTTCCCGCGCACTGTTCAGGTCAAAATTGCAGTCCACGCCGAAGTCGATGATGTTTCCCGCGATCGCCAGCAGGACGTATGCCTCGAACGGATCGGAGAGATTTTCGAGTTCGGGGCGGATGTTTTCCAGAAGTTCGCGCGCATATTTCGTCGAAAGCTCCTTTTCCCGTTTGAACGGCTCAAAACCGTCTCCGTGAGCGGAAATGATCTCGTTGACCCGTGCCGCGATCAGCGGTGGCGGCTGTGTGAAATCCGCCTCGCAGATCATCCGCATGACTTCTTTGGATATTTCAATTTTCTCTTCGCCTGAGACATCCAGTTTTCCCAACTGGTGAAACAGGCTGTCACAAAAACATTTGCTGCATTCCACTTCGCTTTTCATAACTCATTCCTTATGTGAGAGGAGAACCGGCGGTCTGCCTCGCCATGCCGTGTTGAAACGTTATCTGAAAGGCAGTTCCACAGGGCGGCGCTGCTCGAACGCAAGTGCGGAACGGTATCCGGCTGCTTGTGCGAGTTCCGCGGCGCGGTCGAAATCCGAAGCGATTTCTTCCGGGGAATGTGCGTCGGAGCCGAACGTCAGCGGCATGCCCGCCTCCCGTGCTGCTTTCAGAATTTCGAGCGAGGGATACATCTCTTTGACGGGCTTGCGCAGTCCGCAGGTGTTGATCTCTATTGCGATTCCGCGTTCCCCGGCAAAGGTCAGCGCCTCGCGCATTTTCTTCATGAATTTCGACGGGTCGGACGGGCGATGCCCGAATTTTTTCGGCAGGTCGGCGTGTCCCATGATGTCGAACTTGAAGTTCTGGACGAATTCGCACATCAGCCCTGCGTAACGGTTCCAGACATGATCCACGCCGATCGAATCCCATTTTTCGATCTCGTAAGGATTGTCGAATGCGAAATCGCCGACATAATGAATGGAGCCGATCAGATAATCGAAAGGTTCTTCCTGAATTTCCCGTGAAACCTCGTCCATGCGCCCCGGAACCCAGTCCAGTTCAATCCCGTAGAGCACTTTGACCGGCGTGTTTTCCGCGGATTCCCGCAGGCGGCGCACAATGGAACGATACTCGGAGTATTGTTCCGGGTTCATGCGCGAAGATGTGTCATAACCCGCCGGCCACGGAATATGGTCGGAGACCCCGAGATAGCTCAAACCGCGTTTGCAGGCGTTTTCAAAATATTCTCCGGGCGTCCCGTCCGCATGTTTGCAGAGGCTCGTATGGGTGTGCAGATCCGCGAACATGGCTCACCCGCGGATTTTTCTCTGGAGATTGGAGATGACGCGGCGCGTATCTTCGCTGGCTTTCGTCATTTTTTCAACCTGCGAGAGCGCATGAAGCACCGTCGCATGATTGCGTCCGCCGAACGCCGAACCGATCTCGACCAGAGAATGATCCGTCATTTCCCGCGAAAGATACATGGCGATCATGCGCGGCTCCGCAATGTTCTTCGGGCGCTTGGACCCCGTCAGATCGTTGACGCGCAGCCCGAAATGTTCGGCAACCGTCTTTTGAATCCCGTCGATCGTCACTTTGCGCGATTCGGCTTCCTTGTCCAGCAGGTCCGCCAGCAGATCCTCGGCAACCGCCATCGGAACGGACGGGCTTTTGGTCATGGACGCATAGGCGACAAGCCGCATCAGGGCGCCTTTCAGCGTGCGGATGCTGGAGGATACACGCGCGGCGACGTACTGCAGAATCTCCGGAGCGAGTTTCAGTTGCTCCGTCTGTTCGTGCTGAAGAATCGAAAGCCGCGTCTCATAAGTCGGAGCGGTGATCTGCGTGGTGACGCCGGATTGGAAACGGGTTACGAGGCGCGCCTCCAGCCCGGGGATGTCCGACGGCTGTTTATCGGAGGTCAGGATGATCTGTTTCCCGGCGTTGTGAAGCGTATTGAAAGTGTTGAAAAACTCCTCCTGCAACTGTTCCTTGCCGCCGAGCTGGTGAACGTCGTCGATCAGCAGGACGTCCACTTCGCGGAAATAGTTGCGGAACTCGAAGTGGGAGTGGAACACGGATTTGTTGTGCAGGGAGTCCAGATACGAGTTCAGGAACTGTTCGCAGGTCACATAACGGACCACCGCTTTCGGGTTGTTGGCGATGACATGGTTCGCCACAGCCTGAATCAGATGGGTCTTGCCCATTCCGGTGCTGCCGTAAATGTAAAGCGGATTGAATACGCCGGGAGTCGTGGCGGCAGTCATGGCGGCGGAATAGGCATAACGGTTTTCCTCGCCGACCACGAAATTCCGGAATGTGAAAGCCGCCTGGCAATTCGGCGCGGAGACGGGAATGGAGGGAGTTTCCGGTACAGGCGCGATTGCCGGAATGGATTCCGTGCATTCATCCTCCACATGGAGAGGCTCTTTCAGGTGGCCGGCTTCGATGCCGAATTTCACCGGTCTGCCCGCCGCTGCCGCCAGCCCTTCGGCAATGATGTCGCTGTAAGAATTTTCGAACCACGACGCAAACATTTCATCGCAGACCCCCAGTATCAGGGAGCCGTCGTTCATCCTGACCGGCACCACGCTCTCAAACCATTGTGTATAAGTGTCTTGAGGAATTTTATTCTTAATAACGGCGCAGGCTTTCTCCCATAGTTCCGCCGCCGTCATTTCTCCCTGGTTCATCTCTCCTTGCCTTTCTTTTCCTATCATAAAACCGACTTATCAACATTTTACCGCAGGGAATGCATAATAACACATAAAGTAGTGAAAATGCCAGTGAAAAAATCAAAATTTTTTCATCTTTTTTTTCGAAAGACCCCTTGACAGCCTCAAAATGAAACAGCCCCGATTTTGAGGCTGAAAAAATGGTTCTGGAAAGTTTTTTCCGGAATGGACGGTAAAAAAGTCAAGTCCTTTTTCCCATTTTTTTCATCTTTTTTTTGAAGATCGCGGCAAAGCCGGAGTTTCCAACAATTTATAGACTCAAGAGGAATACTTATCAACAAGTTATTAACATTCTGTGCACCAGTCCCTGCGGACTATATTATGTAATCTGTACCCTTTTCCGGAATATGCAAGTTCGATATCAGATTTTCGAGAGTTTTTTATTTTCAAAATATCAGGTTTCCCCCCTTGACATTGCAGGGGCGGATGTTTTCGCGCTGTTGCAAGGAGTGGCGGCAGGAAGAACTTGGCAGGGGCTGCTTCCGGGCTTGTCTGCCGGAAGCGGCGGGACACGTTTGCCGCCGGAGGTGCCTTTCCATTGAAAAATCTCATTTTTTTCAATTTTTCCTGGTTTTCCCTCTTGTTTTTTTCGGCGGTATGCGTATAATTAATATACAAGAATAACATACATGTATGAAAAGGTCGTCTTATGCTGGATGTCATGATAAAAAGATCTTCATTGAAAAGGAACAGCGAAGTGGTCTATTCCCAGCTTGTAAAAGAGCTGGAGGAGTCGATCCGGCGCGGCGAGCTGGCGCCCGGCGAACAGATTCCACCGGAAAATCTGCTTGCGGAACAGTTCGGGATCAGCCGTTCTTCCGTGCGCGTGGGGCTGAATCTTCTGGAGAACCGGGGGATCGTGGTGAAGCGCGCGGGGAAGGGGACGTTCGTGCGGAACCATGTGGAGGAGAAGGCCCCGGAGAAAAACGCGATCCGGACGATCGGGATCAACATCCTGATGCAGGATGACAACAAGGAAAACTGGTATGACTCCAAGATCATGGCGTCCGTTCTGCCTGTCTGCAATGAGCGCAATCTGCGTCTGAGCGTTGTCGGCGGCAAGGATTTCGGACTGTTGGGCAGAGATTTCGTGGATGCGCTGCTGCTGTTGTGTTACAACGGCTCGCGCGAGGAGCTCCTGATGCTTCAGAGCGCCGGAATCGAGACGATTCTTTTCAACCGTATTTTTGCGCATGAAAAGATCGCTTATGTTTCGGTGAATTACCGCTACGAGTCGGAGAAGGCGGTACGTTTTGTGCGGGGACTCGGCCATGAGAGGATCGGCGTGATAGCGGTGCCTGCGGAGGGCAGCGCCTCGACGGGACTGCGTGAGTCGGGATATCTGGATGCGATGGAGTTGCATGAGTTCGACCCGGAACTGACCTGTTGCGTCAAGCCCGGTTGTTCCGATGCGTATTATGCGGACAGGATCGAATCGTTCCTGAAAGAAAAGCGGAGGAATTTCACTGCGCTGTTCATTCCGAACGGAAGTCTTGCGGTGCCGACGTTTCTTGCGTGCATGCGTCTCGGCATCCGTGTGCCGGATGATCTTGAGCTGCTCTGTTTCGACGACATCGCCTATCTTTACCAGACCTACCGGATTCCGTTTCATTATATCAAGATGCCGTTGCATGAGATGGCGGCGGATGCGGTGAATTACCTCTCCGCGAAGATGACGGACCCTGCCGTGCCGGTATTGAAGCGTCTGTATCAGGTTGAAATCTTAAAAAAAGAAGAGGAAGGGGAGGAGTGAAAATGAGCTGGGAGCACAGGGTTTTTACTTTACGGTCCGGGAAGGAAAATGAGAGAATGGGGTGTTCGTTCCGCAACCGCTTGGAGAACATGAGCCAAAGGATAAGGCCGAATATGATTTCAGAATCCTGTCATGCAGCAAATGACTCTCGACAGAGGACGCAGTCAATCCGTGTCCTGCCTTGTTCTTCTGTTCTCACTTCAAGGATGAAAACAAGGATTTTCACTCTGATCAAGTTCCTGACGAGGAAAAGTTGTAAAAGCGGTATTTCACTCCGGCAGCAGCAATATAGGGCAGTATGTTGCCAGTTCCGCCCTTCTTTCTTCCTTCGATTGCTGAATTGTTTTAATGTTGAATTGTTCCAATGTTTTTCTCCTTCTTCCTTCCGTGTTCCTTGTTCTTCTGTTCTTATTTCAAGAATGAAAACAAGGATTTTCACCTTGATCGAGCTTCTCATCGTGATTGCGATTATTGCGATTCTGGCGGGGATGCTGCTGCCGGCGTTGAATGCGGCGCGGGCAAAAGCGAAAACGATAGGCTGCCTCGGCAATATCAAGCAGGTCGGGATGGCGACAATCGGTTATGGAATGGATTATGATGACATAGTCCTGCCGACTCAAGGATATAGAAATGAAGCGGCTGCCCGAAATATCGGCGGTTCCGGCGATGAATACAAATACTGGATTTATTATGCCAGGAGTTACGCGGGGATTAACATTGACAATCCTGATACCAGTGCTCCGTATGCGAGCAATGTTCCGGCGAGGTATTGGCATGGTGTCATGAAGTGCCCTGCTTCGGGAGGACGCGTCAATTCTCTGGGATATGTCAATTATGGAATTCCGCAATACTTCATCGGCGGGCGTGCCGCTTATAGCGTATTGACTGGCGGTCTGAGATTTCATAAGATCAAACAGCCGTCCAGGGTTGCGTATCTGTTTGATTCCGTTTATTATAATACGGGGGCTGGAAGTTTGAACGGCGGTATGGATGTTTCTTTGCCGACAACCGGCGGTTTCTATGTTGTGGATAATGCCGGCGCTCAAATTTCGCGCCGTCGCCACGGAGGTAAAAGCAATACCTATTTTCCCGACGGACATGCGGAAACTCTGCTGGAAAGTGTTTTGAAGTCGGAGGATAACGGCGGGAAATGGTATGCATCCTGGCTGCTGGGATACAACGCATTCAAATAAAAATCAAAAATCATCAATAAAACAGGAGAATTTCAATTATGAGAAAAGCAGTTTTCTGTCTTGCCGGTGCCGCATTCGCAGTCACGGCTGTTGCCGAAATGAAAAACAACCCTGACCCGAACACCCTCTGGTGCGAAGATGGGAAGGCGATTGTCACGCAGGCGGGGAATTCCCGCAATGGCTGGAACAATGCATTGAAATATGAGTCTATGCCCGACGGGAAAGGTTTCAGCGTGGAGTTTGAGGGGAAGCCGACAGGAGGGCGCTATGTTGAGGTATCGGCAGAATATCCGTGGTTCATCTATGAGATTTCCGACGTTGAATTGAAAAAAGGATACTGCCAGAATGCCATTGGTTTCCAGCGGGTTGCGCGACATGCGCAGATCGGCAAGATTTTTCCGGGTGTTTATGCGTTCAACCTCTATGAGAACTCTGCTCTGGAAAAGAAAGGGAGACCTTTCATGCGGATTGACCAGTTCCGCTCGAAACTGACATACCGCTATATGAAAATGGTGAAAGTGCCGGAGAATTATATTCAGTGCGAATCCGACGCATTCAAAAGCAAAAAGGCGTTCGGGGCGGGCGATAAACTGAAATTCACCGTGACACTGAAAGACCCCGCGGAGGATGTGGCGCTTTCGTTCTTCAAATCCTATACGATGCCGCAGGTCAAGCTGGGAGACGGGACGAGCCTTCAACTGAAACAGGCGGACAAGGACGGCAGGGTCTGGACGGGTGAACTGACAGTGGCGCCTCAGGATGGCAAATTCAAGCCGAATGACATCTGGGTAAAAGCGGACGTTACCGGCGGTGGAATCGCTTTGCCCCTCTGGACCGCGATTCCGTATGAGTACAAGTAATATACGATTGAGGAAAAAAGATGAAACGAATTCTGATGATACTGCTGATGCTCTGTGTCTGGTGTGTCTGCGGTGCAAACCTGAAACCGCCGTTCCGCGCGGAGGCGATGGCATTTTACTTTGTCCATGACGGAGGGTCCCTCAAGCTGGAGCTGAAAGTCGCAACGGACGTTGGAAATAAGCACAATCCGTCTTATCTGCGTAAAGACGGTGCATTCGTCGGACGCATTTTCGATGCGGATGAGAAGCTCGTCGAATGGGATTACCGGAAAGTCAAGGCGGGGACGGAGACGGTGCTTTCCCATGACTTCGGAAAGAATGCGCCGGCGGGCATCTACCAGATCCGTTACAGCGGAGCCAATATTGTCGTGACGCCGTCTGCGTTTCCCGAAAAGAAATTCGGTGTGACGCCTCTGCGATGCACCGCGAATGCCACTGCCCCGGGACAGTTTTCCGACACGTGGTTTTATATCCCGGAAAACGCCTCAAAACTGAGCGTGGCGTCGATCGGCGGAAAGCCGACGGTGAAAAATACAAAGGGGGAAGCGGTCGGAGATGTGAAGAAGATTGACCTGGCGGCACACTGCGGCGAAGTCTGGCAGTTCAGTATGCCGATGAAGCCGGGAAAATATGAGTGTTTCGGTTTTGACGGTACACAGGTGATCCTCTGCCCCGATGCGGAAACGGCGAAGCGGATCAAAGGCAGCGTGGAAACGGCGTCCGACGGGACACTTTACCCGCATAAGTTTCAGGTGAAGATTCATGACTGGATTCAGAACGCGAAGAAGACGAATCTGAAAATGGAAACCGTCGATCTGCGCAGATTCGTGCCGGAAATGGAAAAAGACCCTGCTGCACGCGGACTGATCGGTCCGTGGGGGCTGTTCACTTACCTGAATGACATGATTGCAAAACAGAATATCGACCCGGCGAGCCCTGCTTTCGGCGAGACGAAATATGCGGATGCCCTTGCCGCCGCCTACGCCATGGACAAGCCCTACAATCCGTATTATCTGAATCCGGTTCTGGAGAAACGTTTCCTGATTGCGGAACTGAAGAAATTTCTGGGCATGACGGAAAATGAAACCTGGGCGCAGTCATCTTCGAATTATTCCGGCGGGGATGCGCTGGGGGTTGTCAAGAAATATGAAATCTTCCATGAAGCTTACCGTTCGCTGAAGGACAGGGAAGCGGCGGAACTCTGGTATGACGCCGTAAGGCGGACTGCCGACCGTTTTTCGATGTTCCGCGTGACCTGCGAGAACCAGTCTTCGCACTGGCCGTTCATCTATCTGAATCTGTATGAGGCGGCGGGCAATGAAAAATACCGCGAAATGGCGAAGGATTATGTCTGCGGCATGAGCCGCGAGGGTGGCGATCCTTTCATGCAGACCGGGTATCTTCAGGAGGCATACGGTCCCGACGCAACCTATCAGGGGCTTGGAGCGTGTTATCTCTCGCTCTGTTACCGTATGAGCGGCGATCCTGTCGCCAAAAATACGCTGCGTACGATTTACGATCTTTTCAATCACAGCGTGGCGCCGGAACCGGACGGCAGGATCTTCGGCGCAAGCAATTTCTCGCACCGCACGATGGGCTCATGGGTCCGTCGTCAGTATGGCGGCGGGCTTCAGATGATGAAAGGGGAACTGCCGGAGGCGGCGGTGTGGTTTTCCGAACCTGAAAATCAGAGTATCGAAAAGACTTTCAGGCCGCAGGAATGCACTCACGGGGCGATCTATGCCACGAGTGTGATCTCGCCTTATTATTCCGTGTTCAAATATCCGTCGGGATTGCTGAAAGACGCAAAACTGCCGGTGATGCAGAGCGACAATTTCACGAAAAACTTCAATAATGAATTTATCGCAGTCCGTCGCCCTGCCTGTTATGCATTCGCCTACATCGGGCAGACTGCGCCGAACTGGACCGCCGGGCAGCGTCCGAAGAAACCGGAGAAATACCATTACAACAATAAATGGACGCAGACACAGGGACTTTCGATGCTGTGGTTCCCCGGTTTCGGTTCTTTTGTCCTTGCGATGAACTGGAGCGGCGATACCGCGCAGATTCTCCGTGCGGATCTTGACAACGGCGAATGCGCCTATCCCGACTATTGGGATTTCTCCGGCAAGTTTGCAAACGGCAAACTGCTCATCAAAAGCGGCATGTTCAATCTGAAAGACGTTGCATTTGACCGGATCATCAACTTTCTCGACAACGGCGTTTCCCAGAAACTGATCGTGAACTTCCGGAAGGACATCCGGGTAAAAGACCTGTATGAGCAGATTCCGTTCCTGATGGAAGGCAAGACGCTGAAATTCGAGTTTCTCGTGAACGGGAAATGGCAGGGCGAGCCGGGTATTGCGAATGAGATACGCGTCAATGATTCGATCTTCATCCGGCTTTCGCGCCCGCTGCTCTGCGATTTCGGGCCGGAGTGCCGTTATCAGAACCAGAAGATGGGCGCATTGCGTCTGCATCTGGGGAATGAATTCAAATCCGGAGACCGTTTTCTGCTGACTTATTCCATTGAACGGGAGAAATGAGAATGGGGCGTATCGGGAAAGATCGGATTTTCACCCTTGTGGAGCTCCTGATCGTGATTGCGATGATCGCGATTCTGGCGGCGATGCTTCTGCCTGCTCTGGGCAAGGCGCGGAATTACGCGCGCAGGATTCAATGTGTCGGAAACTATCGGCAGATTTTCCTCGGCACCGTCAATTATCAGGACGAGAATAAGGAATTCATCTGCAATGGGGACATCCGCGGAACGGTTTTCGGCGGAGTCGGACAGTACTGGCATAGCCGCATTCTTTATTATGCCGGAGGTCAGAAAGGGAAAAACAGCGCGAAGATTTTCAACTGTCCTTCGGAGCCCGCCCCGGAAAATTTTCCTTACACTTCCTACGGAATCAACTGCGCTTTCACCGGTGTCGCATGGCGTTCCGACGCGACTTACGGGGCGTTCATGCGCAAGACCTCCTCCGTGAAGGAACCGTCCAGAGTGCTCCATGTGGCGGAGGGCGGGGGGATGAATTACCGGATCGACAGTGCGAACTGGTGGTATTTCCGGCATGGCGGAACTTACCTGCGCGCGCCGGGAACTTTGAACTATGGACCGGGCGCAAAGACCAATGTCATGTATTTTGACGGTCATGTCGCGCTGATGACACAGCCTGAGTCCCGGCAGGTGAATATGCAGGACGGCTTTTATGCCAATGCAAAGGTGGACTGGCACGAATGAGCACGGATTCCTTTGAAATTTTTCCGGGACTGGTTCCCTCGGACCGGAGTTCCGTTCTGCGCATCGTGCCGCGTGCCGGTCATTCATTGAATGAACTCGGCGCCTTTACGCTTTATTACCGCGTCCATGAGAATCTCCTCCGCGACGGAAGAATTACGCCGGATACGGTGAAACATCCTCTGCCTTCATGGCGTGAGGAGGACGGACAGCTTGTGATCGAAGGATTTTTCGCCGGAGAACAGGAGCATTCCATTGACCTGATCCGTCCGGGAAGCGAGTCGCGGCCCGAAGTGCTTGCCGCATTCCGGATTTATTCTTTGAAAGAGGATTTTCACGGTTTGAAGCCTTATCGCGGCAACTTCCACCAGCACAGCACGAACAGCCGCTGCTGTCATGCGCCTGAAGATACTCCTGCCCATGTTGCCGCGGAGAGCCGCAGGATCGGCATGGATTTCACGACGATCAGTGATCACTCCTATTATGACTCCGTTCGGGAAGCGGAGGCAGTGTATGCGGATGTCCCGCTTGATCTGGCTCTGTTCCCCGGCGAGGAGGTGCATCCGATGCAGTGGAGTCAGCATATCGTGAATTTCGGCGGGCGTCACAGCATTACCGGGCTGATCGAAGCCGACAGGGAGAAGTTTTACCGGGAGGTGGAGGAGATACGGAAAAAGCTGTGCCTGCCGGATCGGATGGATCAGTTTGTCATTGCCGCGTCGCAATGGGCGTTTGCGCGGATACGGGAAGCGGGCGGGCTCGCGATTCTGGCGCATCCGTTCTGGTATTACAATCCGCTTGCCGGGTTGATGGTGTCTCCCGCTGTGACGGAGGAGCTGATCCGGGGGGGCGGGTTTGACGCGATGGAGGTCGTCAGCGGTTTTTATTATGATATCGCCGAATATAACAACTGGCAGCTTGTCCGCTGGTTTGAGAGCCGGGCGGAGGGACGGCGGATTCCGCCTCTTGGTGTCAATGACTCGCATCGCTGCCGGGGGGAAAAGTCGGAGTTCGACTGGTATTCCACCGTGCTTCTTTCGGAATCAACCTCGTTTGAGGATATCCGGAATGCGGTTCTGGACTGCCGTTGCGGTGCGGTTGAAAGCCTGCCCGGGGCTCCGGTGAAAGTGTATGCCTCCCTGCGTCTCGTCAAATATATCCATTTCCTGCTGCGGGAATATTTTCCCGTGCATGACGCTCTGTGCCGGAAAGAAGGTCAGGCAATGGAGGCATACTGCCTGGGCGTGCCCGGTGCCGCGGAACGGCTCTCCGCACTGAGCGGCGGGACGGAGGAATGGCGCCAGCGTTTTATGGGAATGCTTTATCAAAAACAGAAGGATGGAAAATGTTGAAGCTGATTGCAGCCTGTTCTCTTGCGGCGGCTTCCGCGGTTCTCGCGGCGGCTGAATTTCTCGGGCCGGACCGGTTCTGGCGTCCGAGGGAAAATATGATGTTTTACCTCAACGATGAAACCGGAGGCGGTTTCGATCTGAAAATTGATCTCCGTGATATGAACGTTTACTGCGAGGGGGCGCGAGACGCATACGTGTTTGTGATCGCGCCGGACGGCAGGATTCTTGCGCGGCGTCTTCTGCCGGATGACGGAATCACGAGGAATGAACCCAAATATAAAGACGGCTGCGCGGACATCGGGCTGGACTTCCGTTACCGTGCATATCACCGGCTGAATTCGGAGAACGGCACTCCGCCGGGAAAGGAACGCTCTCCGTATCTGGCGGAACCGCAGAAACTCAAGGCGCGCACGTTCTCCCTGAAGATTCCCGATGCGGGGAAAGGCATTTACCGGCTTGCCGTCGCGGGATGCTGGGATCACTGGTTTTCCGTGACCCCCTCGCGCAGGATGTCCGCCGCGCTTCATCCGGGACAGGGTGCCGTTTATCTGCACCGGGATCAGTTGCGGGATGGGTATCTTTATATTCCGGCGGGAGTGAAGGATGCGAGTATCGCGCTGACCGGGGAAATCCGGCCGTTCAACTGGCGCGTTTCCGCGGAAATTGACGGAAAGACAGTTACCGAAGTTCAGATGAAGCAGTTCTATCATTACTGTGTGCTGAAAAATCTGCCGCCGGGAAAGGTGCTCCGCCTGAAAACCTCCGGCGATACCACCGGGGCGATGCTCCATGTGAAAGGGATTCCTTTCATTGTCTGCGAGGATGCTGCGACGGCGATGAAAATAGCGGGCGGCGTTCGGGAACCTGCATTGAAGGTTGTAGCGCAGTACGGTTCTGAGGACGACTGGTCGAAACGTGTGCGGATGTTCGGCAATGCGCTCGGATTCGGAGATTATGACGGTTCGGGATTGACGATCAGGGAAAAAGAGAATCCCTCTCTCTGGCGTTCTTCCTGGTGGAATTTCGGAGACGGGAACGGCGTTGTGCCCCGGAAGGAGGTGCCTGCGGAGGTGAAACGGGCGTTGACTGATCTGTATGAGAAGTGGGCGCTCAACCGTTATGTGATGGAACTCGGCACATGCACGAATCAATGGGGGAAGATTCTGGAAAATATGGCGGCGATGTATGAATTCACAAAGAGTCCGGTGATTCTGGAGGCTTTGCGGTACAATGTGAAACGGATGTGCACGAAGAACTCGCTCGGGCGTGTGAATCCCGACCCCGATTCTTTCAAATCCGGGTATGAAGCGGACTCCGGGCGGATTGACAACGGGATCATGGCGGAGTGTCTGGGGCATGACAACGAGTATAATCTGGAGACGGATGCGCACATGAGCCGGGTTTACCGGACTACGAAACAGCGGGAGATTGTCGATTACCAGACTGCGTATTACCGTCTGAAAACACATCTGACCCTCTCGCGGACAGGCGGGATTCCGGCGAATATTTTCAACGGGACATGCAGTCCGACGGACGCCAATTTCCGCACCCGGTTCTACACCCACAAAACCGGTGCGCTTCTTGACCTGATCCCTTACGGCGATCTCTGGAATGACGGAAACGGTTTGAAAAAGTCGCAGTGGCCCTGGCTCGAAAAGGAGCCGTTCAGCCGCGATCTGGAAGGACGTTACCGCGCCGTGAACACCGGGACTTATTACGCACTGTTCTACACGGGGCCGTCCTATCCTCGCTGGCAGGCATGGGGCGCGCCGGAATTCAACGGGAACAGCATGGAGTTTACCGGATTCAACGGCATGGGATACGGCGGCTGGCAGGCTTACCCGAACAAGTCCGGCGGTCTGTGCACCGTCTGGGTTCCCGGATGCGGACCGTTGCTTCTTGCGAACAATCACAATGTGATGTACGGGAATACGCTCTGGGGCGAGAACTTGGCTCCTGCGGCGAAAAATTCCGCGCCGAATGTGGATTCCGCCGTGACTGCGGACGCCTATTGCGATGCGGTTTCCGGGTTTGACTCTGTGAAGAATGTATTCGTTCGCAAGGGGGTGATTCCCGATACGCCGCTGCATTTCGAGCGCCGGATCACGGTCGGAAAAACGGAACTGAAAGTGGAGATTGCGCTCTCTGCGGAAAAGGACTTCCGCATGAAGTGTCTTTATGAGGCGGTTCCATTTTTTGCCGATCAGCGGAAGCTGACTGTTGACGGCAGGAGGATGCCGCTTCCCGCGGCGCGTGTGACTCCGATGAAAGTTGTTGACAGGCAGACGGAGGGGCTTGCCGGGGATACGATGAGTTTCAGAGCTTCCGAAATCGTTCTGACGGGACTTTCCGGCAGGGGTGCGGAAATTGTTTTCGACAAGGAATATGAGTTCATCACTTCCACGCCGCTCCGTTACCGGAGCATTGCCGCCGCCATGAGCAGTTTCAATCTCAAACTGCCGGTTGTCTGGAAAAAGGGGATGGAGTATCACCTGAGTTATACTATGAAAATCATTCCCTGAAGAATTGGAAAACGGCTTGCGTTTTTGCCGGACAGATCGAAAAAAGCCCTGCGGATCCGATGACCCGCAGGGCTGAACTTTGTATGCGCGGCACGCGCATTGACTAATCTGTAAAAGTTAATATTTCATCTGACAAAACTCAAAACAGGTGCTATATTGAAATGCATCAATAAAAAGAAAGGTCAATCAGATGAACTTGGACGCAAAGATCATTAAGCCGAAGCTTGGAGTTATCACTGTAAAGAATATTGATGGGATGCTTTTCGTGGTTTCTTTTTTTATCCATCGCTAAAGGGAAAATCCCATCTCCAATGCTTTTCCCCTCACATAGAAAAAGATATGAAGATATGTCATCTATATCTGGGTGCTTAAAAAATAAGTATGGACACTTGAAAAAGTTTTTCTGTATAAAATTACCATCAATTAATACCTCAGCTGTATTAGCTGCTGGAAAATATCCCTTGTTCTGGTTTGCGTATTGCATGAGGGCAGTATAGGTATGCCTTAAATTATTAGCACATGCCATAGTATACCTCCTATAAGGAAAATCTCCTTGAAAGATAATTTTATACAAAAAAACAATAGAATAGTAGCAAATCCGCAGAATATCATCTTTCTCATCTATTATACCCCTATTTTTATGTAAATTTTTGAAGTATATGATTTAGACTTACAAAAACTTCTAAGAATAAACTATATCAAGGATTATCTAGAAATTCAGGCATCGTGAAAAATCATTATTTCCCATTGGTAGCATATTCTAATTATCTTTGTTTTGCTTCAGTATTTTTAAATGTTTTGCTGTTGAGATAATTTGACATTTTAAAGTAAAACAAGGTGAGGCTGGGAAATTATACTTAACTGTAATGCTATATTTTCCGGGAGATATATAATGGCAATATGTAGCTTTTATACTTGAGGATAATGTCTTATTTGATGATGAGAAATAAATTATTTTAGTCTCATTATGGTAATCATTTCCATATATAAATGTTTTTGAATTATCTTGTTTATTTGTTAATATAATATAAATATCCTTGGGGTTTAAGGAAAACTTTGGAGGGTTATCCAGTTGTAAGTAAAAACTTAAAGAGGTTGCCTTTGGAATTTCTATATCCGTTGTTCTTTCTTTTTGTAAATCTGTAATGATTGTAGTGATAATAGCTACAGGAAAATTCCAGTAAGCATAATATCCCATAACCATGAGAAGAAATCCCAGCAGCAGTATAATAATTTTCTTACGCATGAGAACATTCCTTTATATTCAGTTCCAAAGAGTCATAAAAACTAAATAAGAAAAAGTCCTCAATGCATCATGTCAACAGAATTAAATGGAAGGGAATATATATAATAGTTTTTTCCTATTCGTTCTCTTAAGAATTTTTCTGCTTTTGCCTTTGAATAATTACATTTTGAAAATGGAACTTTGAAACAATATTTTGTCGGACCAGATTTTAACCAAGGAGGCTCCGCAAACCATGTACTAATTAATGAGTCTTTTGGTCTAGAACTATAATTGTTTTTTTTCATCTCCAAATTGTCCCAAAGATCCTCAGGTGTATTGCGGCTTGGGTCTTTTAACTATTGACGACACGATCTAAATTGTATTCAATTCTTTCTATATTCTATTATCCTCATTTTTTGCCGTTTGTCAAGGTCTGAAACAATATTTTTCGTAAAAATTACACGGTCATCCCATAGAAATGTGAAAAAATGAAAGGAGACGGCGTATGATACAACTTATATTTTTAAACCAGAAGATAAGGAAATATCATGAAACCGTCGAAACATAAGATGACGGTATTGTCGTAATTTTTCAAGTTGATTCCGCGAAATCTGATTTTGAAAATCGCCAATGCATTCGGAGTTGACCGGCAATCGCGGGTGTTCAGTCCGCCAAGCCACGTTCTTGCACTGCATGCGTTCAAGCCGGACTGGACTGTCGCATACAAACCGAAATCGTGATGCAGGTATGGTTGAGAAGCTGTTTATTGTTTCGGAATGACGCTCCGGAATATCGTCTTCCGGTTACATCATCCAGAAAGGCGGTTTGTCGAGCTCGCGCATTTTCCACTTGTCCAGTTGCTTGCGGACATTTTCCACGCCGGGGAATTTGCTGAACAGGAAGCAGCCCTCGGTTTTTTTGATCCGTTCCTGAAGTTCTTCATCGCCTTTGACGCAGGCGCGGTCGACACCGATCAGGAGTTCGATTTCAGGATGCTTTGCCAGATAATCCAGACGTTCCGTGATTTGTCCCGCGTGCCATTGATGGAACAGCTCCAGGTCAAGCTCCTGTCCCGTTGCCGTATTGCGGAAACTGAAATCGGGAAAGATCAGGCGGTTTTCCTCCGCCTTGATATAGGGGGCGCGGTCAATGATCTGCCAGGTTGTTTCCATCTGGTTGAAGCAGCTCTGGAACATCTTGATTTCCTCGGGGATGTAGGCGCCGAAGTTTGTGTAATGGCATTTCAAACCGGAAGTCTCGTCCAGTTTGAGCTTGAGATTGCGTTCCCTTACTTTGATCGCACTGGATATTTTCCATTTCTTCAACCGGCAGAGCGCCGGGAAAAACGAGGCAAGCTGGAGCCCGTATTTGAGGCTGTTTTCCAGAATGGACGCCGGACCGTCGATTTTGAGCCTGATGACCTGTGGTTGTTTTTTATTTTTTTTGTCGGCGACAGCCTCGGCGGTGCAGAGCAGTCGGAAGAATTTCAGATATTTGAACAACCGTCTCAATTCCGCGGGATCCTCCTCGACGATTTCCGCCTCCAGTTCGGAACTGAACAGCAGCAGGGACTGCACCAGGGAGGTGTTGTAGCGCTCCAGAAGTTCCGAGGGGAAGATCTTTTTGATACCGGTCAGCCGCTCGTTCTCCGGCAGGTCGGCATAAATGCCGTTGCTGAGAATTTCTTCCCTTTCCATGACTTTGTCATGATAGACGGAAATATCTTCGGGGAGTTCCGAATTTTTGAACAGTTCGGCGGAACGTGCGAAAAGAATCTGCCGCAGCGCCGGATAATCATAATCGCTGCACGAGGAATATTCACAGCGGTCTTCCAGGATCTTCTGAAGCCCGCGCGCCAGTTTCAGGTCGCGTTTCGCATTGACGATCTGTGCCGCGGCGGCTTCGACGTCCATGCGTTTTGACCCGCAGCCGTCGGTATAGACCGCGATCAGTTGTGAGGCGAAATTCAGGAGCGAAGGGTCGCGCGTCTCGATGAAAGAAGGTTTGGCATTGCCCGCCGCAATTCTGTAACGCAATAAATCTCTGGTCAACATGTTTTTGTGCTCCGGAACGGCGAAAAGGAGGCTGCGGGCGGATGTGGCATGAATTTTCTCATTGTTTCCCTTTCATTCCTTGATATACCCGCGCCGGTAGAATTGCAGACGGCGCTGTTCATAGGCGCGGTGCTGGCGGCGGCGGTCGCTGACGCGCATTTCCGAAGTGCCGTCGCTGACGAGCTCATACAGCACTGCCTGTTTGCCGTCTTTTGCGCGCAGAATCCGTCCGAGGCGTTGCACGTGTTCCCGTGTGCTTCCGCTGCCGGAAACCACGATCCCGATGCTTGCCTCCGGCACGTCCACGCCTTCATTGAGAACTTTGCTGGTCAGCAGGACCGGATATTCTCCGCTGCGGAAACGGTCGAGAAAATCTTTCCGCTCCGCCGCCTTGGTTTTATGTGTGAGCACCGGCATGCAGAAAATTTCGCCCATGCGGTAAGCGGTGTCGTTGTCCGCTGTGAAAATGATGATGCGTTCGCTGCGGTTTTCGCGCATGATGTCCCATACGATATTCAATTTCGCGCGGCTGCACTGCGCGATCGCTCGCTGTTTCAGATAGGCTTTCATGGCGTCGCGCCCGCCGGGAAGACGCGCCGAAAGCATGATGAACCTTGTCCAGCCGTCGCGTTCGGAGAAGTCGATCTGATGGGCGCGGATGAAATTGGTGTACATGCGCCTTGCCGCGGCGTATTCCTCGGCTTCTTCAGGGGATAGCGTAACCCGTATCCGGCGCGTGATGTAAGGGGCGAGCACTTTGCCTTCCAGCTCGTCGATGTGCGCCTGAAATACGATCGGACCGATCAGGCGTTCCATGACTTCCATGCCGTCGTCCTCGCGCTCCGGCGTAGCAGTGAGTCCGAGACGGTAGGGTGCGATGCACATGGACGCCGCCATGCGGTTGACCTGTCCGGGCAGGTGGTGGCACTCGTCGAAGACGATGAATCCGAAGCGGTTGCCGATGAACTCCATCATCAGCACCGCCGAGTCGTAGGTGCTGACCGTGATATCCCTGACATCCTTGCTGCCGCCGCCGAGCATTCCTACTTCACATTGGAAAAAGGAACTCAGCACTTTCTGCCACTGGATCATGAGGTCGATGGTCGGCACGACGACCAGAGTCGAGCGCCGGATCGCGGCAATCGCCAGAACCGCGAAATAAGTTTTGCCGGAGCCCGTCGGCATGACGACCAGTCCGCGCCCTTTGGCTTCGCGCCATTTCTCCAGGGCTTTCCGCTGGTGCGGCATGGGAGGGTGCGGATTGAATATTTTCAGGTCGAGAGAGTTGTAACTCCGTGCGGCGTCTTCGATTTCAAGCCTGTTTTCGTAGGCGGTACGCATGATCTTTTCATAATCGGAAGCGGCGGCGCGGTAAGAGTTGACACGGATATCCTGAATCGTGGAGGAGGCGATGGGTTCCGGCAGTTCCGTTCCTTCTTCAGGTTTGACGAGCAGGGTGCCCGCCGAGAATTCGAGTCGTATCTTAGCCATTGCGTCAGGGGTTTTCAAGCATGTCTTTGAGGTGTTGCGAATATTTGAGGAACGAATCGCATGTTTCGGGCAGGGCAAAGGTCGAACCCAGGACGACGGCATTTCCGGTGCGTCCGTGAGAACCTTTGACAAGCCCTGCGTCGGTACTGGTGCGGAACGGATTCCACCACTGCATCGGGAAAAGTTCGCAGGGGTCGAAACCCGGCTTGCTGTGGATGTCCACATGATCCGCATAATCGGGCGCCTCCTCGGGGGTGTCCCACCACTGATAGGAGAAATGATAGCCTTCCGCAGCTTCGAGAATCAGTTCCCCGGCGCGCGGGTGGTTCAATTCCGGCGAATCTCTGCGTTCCATGACGCGCCCGATTCCATTGGACATGCTGAACAACATCTTGAGAGGGTCCAGATCTTTCTCCTCCCTGACATAGACGTGTGCGATCTGGTGGTCGGCAAGGGCGAACGCGCGGCTCGTGACATACTGCGGATAGGTCATCTTCTCCACATGCCGCACATCGAAATAAGAGGAATCGCGCAGAATCCTGTTCGGGTAAACCGGCGTGTCAACCTCCGTGATCTCGTAATCTCCGCAGAATGTGAATTCGTATCCGTTTTCCTGCGCGGTCTGAAAAAGCGCCTCCGCCATTTTCTCCAGCTCGGAGAACGCTTTTGCCGCGCTCCGGCTTTGCGGTCCGTGTTTCTGCTGCGCATAGTCCAGATGCGGAAGGTAGATCAGAACCAGCGATTCTTTTTCGGAGGCAAGGCGGCGTATGGTCTCGATTCCCGCTTCGGTGATCCATTCGGAAGACTTGATCGACGCGAACGGACCCCAGTAGTTCATCAGATTGAATTTGAGCCCGGTGATTTCGCAGATTTCGTGATACAGATTCGGCGGGCGCGAAAGAAATTCCTGAATCATTCCCCCGTGATGCTTGTGTACCGGCGCGGGACTCAGAAAGACATCGGAGTCCGTGCCGGGGCACTGCTGAAAACAGATTTGCGCCACTTTGCCGCCGCGCCGCCGGAAATTCTCCCAGATGCGCGGACCGCTGAAAAGGGTGGACGGCTGTTTCCAGAAGAAAGGCTCCTGCAGCGCACGGTCGAAATAACCGCTTGCGATCATGCCGTGCGCATTGGGAAGCGAGGCTGTTCTGAGGGTCGCCTGAACGGGGCAGGTGAGGGCGGGAAAAAGCGATTCCGCGCGTTTGGGCGAAAGCTTTTCCCAGAATGCCGCCTGTCTGCGGGACTCGAAAAGAGAGTATCCCGCACCGGCTCCCAGAACAACTGCCAGCTTCATTTCTTGCGGAATCCCGCGGTGACGCCGGAAGCGCGGGAGACGGCTGTGCTGCCGGTTCGCGCGATTTCGACGATTTTATAGTCCGACATCAGCGTCAGAAAGTGCTCGATTTTTTCGGGCGTGCCGGAGATCGCGATGCAGAGTTCATCCTTGTTGACGTTCGGGATGTAGCCGTGGAAAAGTTCCACGAGCTGAACGATCGCCACACGGGTGAGCTGGGTCGTCTTGACCTTGATGATTGCGAGTTCCAGTTCCAGATAATCTTCCGAATCAAGATCCGTGACGGAAACCACGTCGACGAGCTTGTTCAGTTGTTTTTCGATCTGTTCGAGCACATCGTCGTCGCCTCTTGTGACGATCGTCATGCGCGAAAGATTCGGGTCGTGCGTATGATTGACGGTCAGTGACTCAATATTGTAGCCGCGCCCGCTGAAAAGCCCCGCGATTCTGGCAAGTGCGCCGAATTTATTTTCGACAAGCACCGAAACCGTATGCTGTTTGATGTCTTTTTCCATAATTAAAGCCCTCTGTTTAAGACTGTTACTTCAACATGACCTGTCCGCCGGTGACGGGGATCGCCTGTCCTGTTTCATATTTCTGTTCGACGGAGTAAAGGATCGCCTTTGCCACGTCCGCGGGGAAACAACCGCGGTTCATCGGGACTTTCGCCTCGTAGAAACGCTTGACGTCTTCAATGGTTCTGGCGCCGGGAACCTTGCCGCTGTTCAGATACTGGACGAAAAGCCCTCGTTCGGGATTGCTCCAGAGCGGTCCGTCGAAGAAATTGCCGGGGCATACGCTGTTGACCTTGATGCGGTCCGTGACCAGTTCCATGGCGAAGCTCTGCGTGAGTCCGATTCCGCCGAATTTGCCGCCGGCATACGCTCCGTTTTTATTGCTGCCCTGAAGCCCGCTCTTGGAGTTGACCTGAACGATGTCGAGCCAGTCGCCGCCGTCCGCCGTTTCCGCCGCCATGACGGCGGAAACATGTTTGACGCAGAGGAAATACCCGTTGTAGTTGATGTCCGTGACGAACTCCCAGTCCTTGAGGGAGAAGGTCTTGACGGAACCCGCCTTGAGCACGCCGGCGTTGGCTACAAAAAGGTCGATGCCGCCGCAGGTCTTCGTGACGTCGGAAACCATTTTCGCGACGGAACTTTCATCCGCGATATTGACTGCAACGGAGAACGCCTCCACTGCCGGATACTCTGACTTTATGGTGTCCGCCGCTTTCTGCGCTCCCTCGGTATTCATGTCGGCGATCACGATCACTGCGCCCTCTTTGGCAAGTTCTTCCGCGATGCCGTAGCCGAATCCCTGCGCGGCGCCGGTGACGACCGCCACTTTGCCTTTGAGTCTGCCGCCTGCGGACGGATTGGATTTCGCCGCCTGCGCGCGGCGGTAGGATTCCACTTCCCAGTTCTCAATGAACAGACGGTCGCGGTCGCTGAGGTAATGGGGACCGCCGAATGCCGCCGCAAGCTGTTTCACGAGTCCGGCGTCCGCCGCGAGCGCCGCCACGGTCGAAGCGCTTTTCAGCGTATCGCCCGCGCAGAAGACGCCTTTGCCGGGGACGCTGACCACCAGCGGCTTGAAGCCGTTGGCTTTCACATACGCATCGACATCTTCCTTTTTCGGGTCGTCGGACACCATCGGGAAGGATTTTGCATACACAATGTGATCGGGGGAGAGCGGTCCGCCCGTGACTTCGAATTCGCCCGCCCAGGTGATGAATTTGCGCCGGACGGCTTCCCCTTCGCCCGCGCCGAGGATGGTGCGGAGTTTCGGAGCGATCAGTTTTGAGGCCTCGAAATCCGGCTCGGAACGTTTGAGTTCCACTGCGATTCCGGCTTTGGCATACGCCGCTTTCAATGTGGACATGATGTTGTCGTAAATCGCGTTGATCTCCGTATCGGTATCCGCGCCGGCAAACACGCCGTGATTCTGGAGGAAGATCACTTTGGGATCAGTTCCTCTGGCTTTTTTGTAAGCTGCCATCTCGTCCGCGACTTTGCGTGAAAGCGTGTATCCCGGATCGACATACGCGATCCAGAGAGCGTCCGGGAAGAGTTCCGCACAGGCTTTTGCGCCGTTTTCGGCACAGGTCATCCCGTTGACGAGAGCCGGATGGAGGTGCACGACATACCGGAACGGGATGAGTTCATGAAGCGGAGCCTCGACGGAGGGGCGCCCGGAGGATTCCGGGCAGACCGCCGCCATCATGAATTCTTTTGCAATCGCTTCGCGCTGCGCGACATCGGATGGCATGTCGTGAGTAAAGATTTTTTCAATCAGCGCGCGGTCCATCTTGACGAAGTTTTCCGGCTTGATCTTTGCGAGCGCCACGCCGCTGGGCTTGACATAGAGGTATTTTTCATCTTTCACGGAGGTATTGCCTCCGCCGGCAAGGACATACGCCGGATCAGACCCGTACTTGACAGACAATGCTGTGATCGTTTCGAGAGACATGTTTTCAGGCTCCTTTCATTGTTTACAGTAACGATTCCGTAAAATAGCCTGCAAATCAGTGATTTCAAGCAGGGAAAGGTGTCTCTTCCCTGTTTTTAGCGGAAGGTCTTCCCGAATGGCACAGGCGCCGGAAGGCTCCGGCTGACGGAGACCGCCGGGCAAAACGGGAACCGGCGGTTCCGGAAAAGGATTATTTCTTTTCCGCAAACAGTTTTTTCACCGTTTCCGCAGCGAGTTTCGGACGGCGGTACTGGTCGAAGACTCCGGCGAGATTCTGGGCGAGCGGCTTGCAGCGGATATTGGAGCCTTTCCGCAGGTAGCTTTTCGCATCGTTGAACTGCCAGATCGCGAGTCCGCAGAGGTCCGGCGATGCAAAGACCTGCCTGATGACCTCCGCCAGATACTCCGCCTGGAATTCTTCGGACCATTGTGCTGCGGCGCGGTCATGGCTGCCGTAGAGCCCGCAGCAGCCCATTTCGCTGACCATGACCGGCTTGTCCGGCGGATTGTAAGTTCTGAAACGCTCTATGATCTTGTCGCGGTTTCCCCGGATATAGGAAGGAGGTTCCTCCGCCGCATCCGCGGATATCCAGCCCGGATAGGTGTTGTAGGCGACGATGTCGGTAAGAGCTGTGCAAATGTCATTCCAGACATGGGAGCAGGCGAATGTCACAAGACGGCTGTCATCCTCTTTTCTGATTGCAGCGACCAGTTTCCGGCAAAGCGTCTGTCCTTCCTGTGTGCCGGATTCAAATTCGTTCAGAAACGCCCAGATGATTACGCTGGGATGGTTGACGCTGTTCCGGACCATGAGGCGCGTCTGTTTTTCCTGCAGGGCGATGAATTCCGGGTCCGCCATCTGTTCTTTCGTATTTCCCCAGCCGAGGCTTTCCTCCCATACAAGGAACCCCATGCGGTCGCAGAGGTCCAGAAAACGCTGATCCTGCGGATAGTGACAGCCTCGGATGAAGTTGCAGTTCAGCGCTTTCAGATTCTGGAGGTCTTCGATCATGACCTGTTCCGGCATCGCCGGCCCGAATTCCGGGTGGGATTCATGACGGTTGAAGCCTTTCAGAAAGACCGGTTTTCCGTTCAGGAGAATCTGCCTCTTTTCCGCCTTGACCTCCCGTATGCCGAAAGATTCGACGATATGGTCGTTTTCCGTTCTGACTTCAAGCGTATGCAGATCCGGCGTTTCCGTGGACCAGAGTTTGAAGTCCGGCACAGCCAGTTCAAGCGAAGCGGAATGAGCTTGTATCGTGAGCGTTTCTGACCTGAACGCATTTTCCGTATCGAATTTCAGTTGGACGGCAAGCGTTTCCGGCACATCGCCCCGGAACAGAAAGCGCAGATTCACTTTTCCTGTCCTGTAATCCGTCGTGCGTATCTGGACGCGGTCGATGCAACAGCCTTCCGGCAGGAGATGCAGTGTGACGCCGCGGTAGAATCCGCCGAATGCGTAAAAATCATAATAGGGCAGGAACAGCTTTATTTTTTCGGGATCGAACCGGTTGTCCAGTGCGGCGCAGAGGGTATGCTTTCCTGCCGTAAGTTTCCCCGTTTTAAATTCGACGCCGGAATAGGGCAGGTTCGTGAACCCGATTTCCCTGCCGTCAATCCAGAAACGTGCACGGAGACCGAGCCCGCCGAGTTTCAGCAGGGCGTCCGGCGCATTCTGCTCCAGCGTGAAATCCGTCCGGTAAAGCGCGATTCCCCGTTTGCAGTAATACGCGGGGGAGCAGTCGAACGCTCCGGGAACGCACATGACGTCATGGAACGTGAATTCTGCGGGATCAAGCTGTTCCAGTTCCGCGTCGCCGATGAAATTGAAGTCCCATGCTCCGTCGAGAACAAGGATTTTTCTGGATGGGTAAAATGGATAGGCATTCATACTGTTGTGACCTCTCGTTTTTCTTTACGTTTGCATTAAAATATCCTGCCGCAATAGTTTGTGCAACCGGATTTTTGGCTGAAAAACCGGACTTTTGAGGCATTTGCAAAGGATTTCCGGTTGTAAAAAAGGCTCTGAAATGCTAAAATATATTATTTTGAAACTTGAAACTTTCCGGGAGACGACCATGCAGACAGTAACAGACGAAATCAAAAATTTCCTTGCCAATTCTTCAGGTATCCGAAAAATGTTTGAGGCGGGAATTGAATTGAGGAAAAAATACGGCGATGATAAAGTTTATGACTTCAGCCTCGGCAATCCGGATCTTCCGCCTCCGGCTGAAGTCGGGAGCGCACTCGAAAAAATCGCGCTCAAATCCAGGGAGCCGTTTTCCATCGGCTATATGCCGAACGCCGGATATCCGGCTCTCCGCCGGAAGCTCGCCGGGAAACTTTCCGCCGAGCAGGGGGTGGAAATACCGGCTTCCAGTGTGGTTGTCACCTGCGGTGCGGCAGGCGGGATCAATGTATTTTTCCGCTCGGTTCTTTCCGCCGGGGATGAGGTGATCACGCCGAGCCCGTATTTTGTGGAGTATGGCTTCTATGCGGGAAACTTCGGCGGCAGGCTGGTTCCGGTGAAATCCGTGGATTTCACTTTTGAACTGGATGTGGACGCAATGGCAGAAGCCGTGAATGAGAGGACGCGCGCGATTATCCTCAATTCTCCGCATAACCCGACCGGTCAGATTTATACCCGCTACCAGCTTCAGGCGCTTGCGAAAATCGTTGCGGATGCGGAAAAGCGTTACGGGCGCGCAATTTACATCGTTGCGGACGAGCCCTATCGTTTCCTGAATTTCGACAATGCGGATATTCCTTCCGTGTTTGAATATTTCCCGCACAGTGTCGTGATCGGTTCTTTCTCGAAGAGCCTTTCCCTTGCCGGCGAGCGTATCGGCTATATTGCCGCGAATCCCGCGATGGAGGGGATCGACGATCTGATGAACGGGCTGATTCTCTGCAACCGTATTCTCGGCTTCGTGAATGCTCCGGCAGTCGCCCAGCAGATTCTGATGGAGTGCGCCGATGCACAGGTCGACCTGGATGTCTACCGCGTCCGCCGTGCCGCGATGGCGGAGGTCCTGACGGATGCCGGAATCAAGTTCACAATGCCGAAAGGCGCATTTTATTTCTTCCCGAAATCGCCTGTCGCAGACGATAAGGCATTCATTGATGCGCTTGTGAAAGAGTGCGTGCTTGCCGTTCCCGGAAGCGCGTTCGGCGGCCCCGGTTATTTCCGTATGGCGTTCTGCGTGGACGAGAAAGTGATCCGCGCTGCCGCTCCGGGCATGAAACGCGCCGTCGAAGCTGTGTCGAAGTAAGGTTTTCCTGACTGGGAAGACAGTCTGATGCCGCGGCGCGGCCCTGCGCCGGGCAGTTCATCGAAGCAGGGGCCTGAAGGCTTGTCTTCTGGATTTTGCCTTTCCGGTCTTTCGTCTGTTCTTCAGTTCTTGGCGCAGGAGTCCGGACGGTTCCGCCGCAATACGGTTCGGACTTTTTTTTCCGTTTTTTTCGAAAAGAGGGGTTGACAGAACGGGTTTTTTATTTATAATATATTACATGAAACATTACAGGTAACATGCAGGATAAGAAATGACACCGGCGCAAAAACTTTATGAAGACTTGAGAACGGAGATTCTGGAGCGGAAACTTCTGCCCGGCATGTTGCTGCCTTCGGAGAACGAGCTTTGCGAGAAATATTCGATCAGCCGTCCGACCGTGCGCCGGGTCCAGGAAAAACTCTGTGCGCAGAACCTGATTGAGAAGCGGCCCGGCGTCGGGACGTTTGTCAAGGATATGGACGGCGGCAGCAGTGCGGCGGAGATGCCGGAGTTCCGGATCGGCGTTGATTTCCTGATGGAGATGGGCGCACATTATTACGGCAGGCTGATGCAGGGGGTGCATCGCTCTCTTTATGGTAAAAACTGCATGTTCTGCTCTCTTTACGGCGAGTACCTGGCGCCGGCGAATATTCCGCCTCAGCTTGACGCATTGCTGCTGATGAAAGCCGGGGATCATGACCGGGAGGATTTCAAACGTGCCGTGTCATGCGGCAAACCGGCGCTCCTGATCAATCGTCTGCCGGCGGAACCGGAGCTTGCCTATTTGTCGGTGGATCACCGGAAGGAGTCTGAGCTTGCGGTCACGTATCTGCTGCGATCCGGCTGCCGGGACATTGTTCTTGCCGGAAACCGGGAGGATGAACGGACTGTGGCGCTGCGTTCCCGCGGATGGGAGGATGCATACCGCAATGCCGGTCTTGAAGTGCCGTATCATCTGACTGTAAATGCGGAGGATTTGCTTTCCTGTCAGGAAAAAGTGAAAGAGTTTATCCGGACGCGGAGTTTTTCCGCCGTTTTCTTTACGAATATGGCAATGATGCGGGCTTTTTACCAGGCTTTTCTGCAGTGCCGCAGCGAACGCATGGATACTTTGTCCCTGATGTGCTTCGATGATCTGGATCATATTTCCGAGTTCAATGATCTTGTGTGCAGTTTTGTCCGGATGCCTCTGGAGCGGATGGGGGAGATGGCGATTGAATATTTACGCAAGAAGAAAGCGGATCCGTATCTGCCGGTTCTGCGCAGGCTGATGCCGTGCAGCATGGTGATACGCCACCGTCCGGAGGGATGAAAATGTCATATCAACAGATAAACAATACAAGGAGTCTGAAGATGAAAAGAGTGAAATTCACATTGATTGAATTGTTGATCGTTATTGCGATTATCGCAATTCTTGCGGGAATGCTTCTGCCTGCATTGAATGCGGCGAAAGAAAAGGCGAAAATGATCAGTTGTCTTTCAAATCTGAAGCAGGTGGGAATTTCCGCGGGAATGTATATGGACGATTATGACGGCGTTCTGTTTCCCGGCTACTTTGCGCCTGTCGGCTCGGCAACTCGTGACGCACGGGATATTTGGGGCGGAATGCTTTACTATCATGGCTACCTGAAGGACAATAAGTTTCTGCATTGTACGACGACACCCGGAATCAGGCCGGTCAAAGTGGATGAAAACAATATTCCCGTCGGCTGGGATATGTTCACGCAGACTTACGGTATCCGCGCCGTGAAACTGGTGGATGGAGCCCTGACGACTAAAACACGGGAATCATGTTTTGACAACAAGGATGTGAAAGGAATTCCCGTCAGTTCGCGGATTCTGTTCGCCGACTCCAAAATCAAGACGACCAGTGCATCCAACAAGCCGGATGATCCCTGTTACATTCTTTCCAGTTACAAGTCTCAGCAGTGCATCGGAAGACGGCATGGAAAGATTGCGAATGTTCTTCTGGGCGACGGCCATGCGGAAAGCATGGATATCAATAAGATCGCCGCACTTGGAGATCTTTACACAGTGCAGATGGTTTATTGAAGAAAGGAACAGGTGAGTATGTTGTTGAGGAAAATTCTTTTTGGACTTTCGGCGTTTGTTCTCGGCATTTCCGGCGCTGTGTCCGCACAGCAGAAGGATGCGTCGCTTCTCTTTCATTACCGGTTCGACAGGGACAGGAATGTGGAGCTGAAAGGCAATGCCGGACTCGTGGACGGTGTTCTGCGCCTTGATGGGAAAAGCGGTTATGCAGTGGTGCCGGACAGCAGGGGAATGCATTTCACGGAAAGGGGAATGACGCTTGTCGGTGTAGTGAAGTTCAATGACAGCGGAACGAAAGGCGGAGAAAACGATGCGCATGATATTATCATGGCGAAAGGAAGGGAGTTCATTTTCGGGCGTAACTCCAAAACAATGTATATCAATTTCCATGACGGGAAAAACTGGGTCGGCACCACAATGGGCGGAACCCCCGCAGCCGGGGTATGGACTCATTTCGCGGCGGTATTTGAACGGTTCAACGATCCCGCGCAGGGGGATGTCGGTTATCGTCTGAGCATTTTCGTCAATGGCGAGCCGGAGGTGCGCAAGCGTTTCCTGATGGTGAATCCGAAGCCGGTGGATGCGCCTGTGGAAATAGGAAAGGGATTCGGCGGGGGACCGTGGTTTTTCCACGGTGATATTGCCGAAGTCGCCATGTACAACCGTGCATTGACCGATGGCGAGATCGCAAAACTGTCCGCCGGATGCGGACGGGTCGATGTGGTCCGGAAGGGGTTTGTAAAGATCAAACCGGAGCTTCAGAAGAAACTGGAGACGATGCAGAAAAATGCTTCGCCCGAAGGCAGATGGCTGTTGAATGTTTTCCGGCGGATGGGGGCAACCGGATTTTCACAGGAGAAACTGGAGAAAATCATTGCCTCTCTCGGAAAGATTCCGGAGATTCATGGCATGGAGGAACTTGTGAAAGCCTTTCATGACATTCAGAAGGAGTTCAGGATTCTGACGACGGACTCCCTGGCTGTTCTGCTTGCTGTTGGTTCGGGGGAGGGGGCTTACCCTGTGGTGGGCGTCATGGACCGGCGGACAAGGAAAGATCTTTTCGGAGAACGCGGATTTGCATGGAACATTGCATACCGCAGGGGGAGGGCGGCTGGCGCTGTCGAACATAATGCGCCCGGCGTCTCCTGGACGGTGGATGCCGTCCGGCAGTCCCCGGATAAAGCGGAATTCAGGATCACATGGAATTGCGCATCGCCGTTTTCATTCCGTGCGGAATCGGAAGTCGTGCTCGCCGGTCCGCGCATTGAAAGCAGTTTTGAAGTGATCAACCGTTCCCCGGATGCGGTCATTTCGGATGTGGCGTATCCGTCTTACGCATTCGCACGGCTCACCGGCGGAAACGACACGATGGTTTATCCGTGGATGTCCGGTGTCCTTGTGAAGAATCCGATGGAGGAACAGTTTATTTTCGGGCAGGAGGGAGTGTTTCCGTCCGGGCGCATTCCGCTTCAGTTTGCGGCATATTATGACGATGCGAACGGCATTTACTTCGGCGTGGAGGACAGTCTCGCCCGGACCAAGCGTTATTCCGCGACGGGCAAACGCGGCAATCTGAATATCGTATGGAGTTCTCCCGTTCCCGCGGCGGTGGACGGCAGGGGCGGCAACTCTTTCAAGCTGAACGGGAAAGCCGTAATTGAGCTTTATTCAGGCAAATGGTTTGAAGCGGGACGGATCTACAGAAGATTTCTGGAAAAGGAGGCGCAATGGTGGATTCCGGAGCTTCCCCGCAGGGATACGCCGGAATGGTTTTGCGACAATACCTTATGGGTTCTTGCTTTTGCCGGGAGTGCCGGCAGTGCGGAGCAGATGAAGGAGGAAGCCGCTTATCTGCGCAGATATTTTGAGCTGCCTTTCGGAATTCACTGGTATCACTGGAACGATATGAAAAGCAAAGGCTGGCCTCATTTTTATCCAAAGGATTTTGTCGTCAGGATGAATGAGGAGATCCGCAGGGCGGGTGTTTACACTATGCCTTATATTGATTCGCGCCTCTGGCAGATCAATGACGGTCCGAATCATACGGATTATATGTATCGTTCGCACGGCTTGAAGTATGCGGTGAAGAATGCGGACGGTTCTCTCAATAATGAGAATTATGGGAAGAATCAGGTCTTTACCGTGATGTGCCCCGGCGCGGAGGGATGGCGCAACTGGATGGCGGGGCTCACGGAACGTGTTGCCTCCTACGGATTCGATGCGATTTACCATGACCAGGTCGGAACCGCTGCTCCGAAGCTTTGTTTCGATAAGTCGCACGGGCATTTTCTGAACGACGGCGCCGTCTGGCTCGAACAGGGATACAGCCCGATGTTCCGTGCGATCAGGGCGGTTCTTCAGAAAAAATATCCGCGGGTCTGCCATACGACGGAAGAAGCCGCCGACCCCTACCTGCGGGCGATGGACGGGTATATGGTCTGGCGCTGGGTGGACGCCAATCAGGTGCCGCTGTTCCAGTCCATCTATTCCGGGCGCGCCCAGTTCGTCGGACGCGTCTATAATCATCAGAAGCCCGGCGATGAGCAGTCTTTTTTCAGTAAAGCCGCGCAGCAGTTGGTCAATGCGGAGCAGCTTGGCTGGTTTACATTCAGTGAAATCAGGCAGCCCGGCGGAAAACGCCTGTTCATAAAGAAGCTGATGCATATCAGAAAAGCTCTGCTGCCTTACTTCAATAACGGGCAGATGCTTCCACCGGTAAGGTTCAAAGGGAAAATCGAGGTGGAGCGGAGCAAGTGGGGCGGCAATTTCCCGCAGATGGTCACGATGCCGAAAATCGCAAGTTCCGGTTTTGCCGGAAACGACGGTTCGACGGTTTATCTCTTTGTCAATACGGTTAATGAAACCGTCAGCGCAACTCCTGATCTTGGTCCGGGAAAAACATTCCGGGTTTGCCGCGAGGGGGCATTCGCCCCGCTCAGGGGGATTGCCGGGCAGGCCGTGACTCTTGCACCGAGGACTGCGGAAATCTGGGTGGATGGGACCGAAGCTGAGGCGGAGCGGATTCAGGCTGTCATGAAGAAAATTGCGTCCTTCGATTACGGAAAACCCTCAAGTTTTGTGAAAAAGGTCACGTATCAGCCGGCAAAGGGAAATAGCGGGACATGGTTCACTGTGGAGAACATCGCCTCTCTTTCCGACTGTGAAATAGCGCAGAGCGGAAAACATGTCGGGAGATTTCAGGATGGCGCCCTGATCTCGTTCGGCGAAATTGACTTCGGGGCAAAAGGCTCCGGACAACTGGAAGTGACTGTCGGCGTCGCCCCTGAATATGAAGGCGGTTCTCTGGATGTGATCATTCATGGAAAAGAGTCCGGGGAGGAGATCGCCGGAACCTTGAAACTGTCAAGCACCGGAGGTTTCCGCGAATTCAAAGTCATGCCGCTGTCTCTGAAAAAACGTCTGACCGGAAAGCATTCCGTGACATTCCGCATCAACGGCACTGCCGCATGCGACTTCAAAAGCTGGAGATATCTGGAGTGACTGCACGGCATTCTGCCGCCGTCTGCCGTTGACCGGCAGCAGGGAGGGGAAAGGACTTGAAGTGACTGGCAAATGCGGGAATCCGGTATTTCAGCCTGCAAGTCCTTTTCATTGAAAAATGATTTGATCATGCGATATTCTGCATCGCAGAAATAGTTTCGTGCAGGATTTTCAGTCCTGTCGCATTCCAGCGCAGAAAAGTTGGCCGAAGGCAAAATCCCCCGATACCCCTGTGTGCCTTGTATCGGGACAGTTCGTTCCGCCGGTGAAAAAGTCTACTGTTCCCATTCGACCGCGATGATCTGACCGCCGGACAGTTTCGGCAGTTTGAGTTTCAATATGCCGTTCCGTTCTGAAAAATCCATTCTTTCGCGCGATGGGACCAGATATGCCTGCCGCGCTTTTCTGCCGTCTGTCCGGAGTTGAATGGCAAGGTCAACGGCAATGGACGGTTCTTCGATGATCTCCATTGTGCCGCCGCGTTTTTCCGGAACATAGCATAGCAGATGAATCATGGTTCTGGTTTTCTGTTCCGTCAGAGTTGCGACGCCGTAGGACGGCAGATTTTCCACCGTCAGCAGCGGAACGGGCAGCATCTGTTTCAAAACATTGCCGAGCAGGCGCTTATAGAGATGCGGCGCATATCTGAAATAGTTCAGGGCGATCGGGAAAGAGAAATGCCATATGTCCCCGTTTGCCATGCGGACCAGTCCTGCATGATCCGTCATCTCCTTTTCGGGGATGTAAAGATATTCATGGCGCAGATCCCAGTCTCCGAAATTGAAATAGCCGCGTCCGAGTGCGGCAAAAGAGCGGGCATTCTTTTTCGGACTCACGGCAATTCCCTGTTCGTAGACGGTGATCCCCATGTCAGGAATTCCGTCCGCTATTTCTCCGGCGACATGCAGGAAGGTATAATTGAATGTCTCATCCCCTTTGAAATGCAGTGACTGCTTCAGGCAGGACAGCATAAATGCGTTCCCTTCCGCATTCAGCGCGGAGTGGCCGGAGGAGATGATTTTCCCGCCTTCAGACAGGTATTGTTCCAATTTTTCTGCCAGGGTTTCATTTACGCGCACGTCATCCGGCAGAAACAGAATACGGTATGGGGTGAAATCCGCCAGATCGTCGATCACGTCATATTGATGTTTCAGCTCCGATAACATGCGCGACGCTCCGGCGAGGATTGCAGTCTTATTTCCCCGGTTGCTGCAGTTGCCGCGGAGCCACGGTGCAAGAATCGCAATCTCCGCAACGGATTTCGCCTTGTCCGTCCATTCATCCAGAGCGGCGGTCTTGCCATAAACTCTGCCGATCATCTCATAAACAGGAGCCTGAAGCTTCCCGCGCGGATGCAGATGATCCCCGATGCAGCAGGTGCCGCCGTTGGCAATGGAATTCATACAGTCGTACAATAACGCCGCTTCAGGGCGGATTCCGCCGAGGTCTCCCCAACTGCGTTGAAAGCGTCCCGTCATCGTGTAGTAAGGTTTGCCGAGCGTGCGGATATAGCGGATCTGCGACGGCAGGTAATCGTATCCCCATCCGCCCTGCGGAAGAACTTCCAGTTCCACGTGAGTCGGCTGCTCCCGCGCCTCTACTCCGAGAAAATACAGAAACAGTTTTTCATTATAACTGTGCGCCAACTCCGCAATGGCGTTTTTCAGTTCGATTTTCGTACGGTATGCGAAATTCTCCGCCGCATTTCTGTCCTTCGGGTCCATTCCCAGGGAGCGCATCTTTTCAAGACATTCGATCCCGTAGCAGACCGGCGTGTTCATGGAATCGAAAATGAGTCCGTCCACGGGATAATGTTCCAGCACTTCCCTGATCATTGCGAGCAGATGGACCCTGTATCCGGAATTGAAACACATCGTCCGGAACCAATGGTTCATCTTGTCGAAGGCGTAAACCTGCCCGGATTCGTTGACGGTACACCATTCCCGATGGCGCAGTGCTTCCTCATGACTGAGTCCCGCGTTGAAATAAACCGCGACGCGAATCCCGGCCTTTTTACAGGCATGGATGATCTCCCCCATCAGATCGAACTTCAGCCCCGGATAAACGGTGCCGATTCTGGTCGGATAATAGCAGAATCCGAGGTTGCATTTTGCAAAGATATTGATGTATTCGACTTTTGCCTTTTGGAGAGTCGCGGCGAATTCCCGACCGTTAAACTCCGTTCCGATGTCGTTGCATCCCGGCATCGTGTGAAAGTCAAAGTGAATCGCCCGTTTCGGAAAGTAATTGGTTATTGCATTCATTTCAAATCCTGTTGTTGGGATTGTTTTTGAGAAAACAGCCTTTCAAGTTCAGTTGTCCAGCGCTTTACTTTATTCATGTCATAGGAATCGTTCCATTTTTTTTCGATTCCTTCCTTGTTTTCAACCTGAGAAATCAGAACATCGAACAGGGAATATCGAAAGAGAATCAATTGAACATCAGAAGAGTGGAGCAGGGGAAGTTCCCTGTAAGGTAGGGCGCAGTCAAATTGCGCCCCCGTCCTTCTGCTGCCGCGACATCCCCCCTTGCAAAAAAAATAATCATCATTAATAATTCTATCAACGTGAATGACTTCAATTGACTCTTTGAATGTGAGTGATGAAAGATGCGCATACCGGGTTCCTTTCTGTAAATTGTGTATTTTATGTTTTTTGTGTTGAATCACGTATGATCAGCTTCACCGGAAGCAGAAGGTTGCGTTCCTGCTCCGCAGACTGTCCGTTCCTGACAGCGTCAATCACAAAACGTGTTGTCATGCTGCCGATTTCTTCAAAATTCTGTGACAAAGTCGTCAGGGCGGGGCGCATCAGGGAGGATATGCCGAGATTGCCGTAACCGATCAGAGAAAACGCCTCCGGAACTTTCAAACCGGCTGTCTGGGCGGATTGAAGCAACTCTATGGCGGTAATGTCCGAATCGCACAGGATTCCGTCATAACCGCCGCCGGTGATCTTTTTCAATATCTGATCCATGCTCCTTTGAAATGCCTGCTTGCCCTGTTCCGGAGAAAGGGTGAAGACGGTTTCCGGAACTTCCGGAAAATGCTGTTTCATTCCTTTGCGGAATCCCTCCCTGCGTCTTTTCTGATATTCCGCCTGCTGCCGTGATTTGTCTTCATGGGTGAGCAGTGCCGCCCGCCTGCATCCTGACTGTTTCAGGAATTCCACGGCGCATTCCATTCCCCGGGAATCATCCGTCGTAACGCCGATTCCGCGGGGATTGCCCAGATTGGCGGTTCCGTAGGGAATTTTCTGTTCATCCAGTATTTTCATGATCCGCGGTGCCGCGTCCAGCCTGGCAATATGGAAAATGACTCCGGCTGTGCGCCAGCCGATCAATTTGCGGATGATATCCTCTTCATTTTTTCCAGTAAGATGATATACCGTCACCGCATAGTCCTGCGCGGCGGCTTCATCCAGTACGCCGTTCTGAATCCGCCCTGTGTATTCGATACAGCCCATTTCCGCACTGATGAATGCAAGGACATTGCCGCGCCCGCCCGCAATGGAGGCTGCGAGCTCATTCCGGCAGTAACCGAGCTCTTTTGCTATCCGCTGTATCCGCTCCCTCGTTTCAGCTTTAAGCCGGTCCGCCTTCGGACGGCGGTTCAGGACATGGGAAACGGTTCCGATGTCCACTCCGGCTCTCTCTGCAATGTCCTTCAATTTGGGCGTCATGCCATCATCCCTTATATTAATCCAAACGCTTGGATTTTCTGTTATTAATTATAAACGGAAAATTTGATTTGTCAATACCTGTTTCCGGAAAAATTCATTTTTCTGCGGAAAATGTAATCCATCGCATTGATGTCTTGCATCTGCCTGAGCCAGTTCTTTTCTGCGGCAGATGAATTTTCCGGAAGAACATCAGAAGGATACGTTATTTTTTAAACACCCCTGTTCCTTGATGTCCTGTCTGCCTTGCGATGAAGCCGGAGAGGGCATTCTGCTGTTTTTTTTGAAAAATTTATCTGTTTCTCAGGATTTGCCTATTGACATTTTCCGGTTTTTCATTATAATTTAAATATAACGTTACAATTAAAGTTTAAGAACTGCGGAGCATCATGAGCATTACCCTGAAAGATATTGCGCAACAGGCGGGAGTCAGCCAGATGACGGTCTCCCGCATCCTGAACGGCAAGACGCAGGGACAGGTTTCGGAGGAGGTCATATCGCGTGTCCGGTCGATTGCCGCGGAACTGAAGTATCGTTCGAACCGGACGGACAGAAAGCTGAACTGTCTTCTGAGTCAGGATGCGCAGGATGCGGAACTTCCGAAAGTCACGGTGCTGACACCGGCGCCGGATTTTCTTGAAATGCCGGGCAGAAGCGCCAGAATACTGAACGAAGTGCTGCCCGGTATTTTTCAGGCGGCGGCGGAAGCCGGCGGAATGGTGGAGATCCTGCCGGTTTCCAAAGCGAACGATCCGAATAAAATCGAATGGCCGTGGCTGAAGAGGTTTGGTTCCGGTTCCCGGATTCTGGCGCTTTCTCCGTGGTTCATGGTGCCGCTGGCGGAGCTTTCACGGCGGGGGTGCCGCGTTGCGCTGATACAGGGCGAAGAATTCTGGCGGAACATGACGCTGCGCTTTGCGGATGAATGGGCGATCTTCACCTACCGGAACCGTCTGGGGTATGAGACATTGACGGAGCATCTGCTGGGACAGGGACTCTCCAGGATTGCCCTTACGGTTTACAGAGAATATATGGATGAGCCGGAATATCCGTCGATTACCGGCGTCTCAAACATTCTGGAAAGATACGGGAACTCTTACCGCAACTATATTGTCATGAGTGAGGCGGACTACCGTCCGGAGGAGTTTGCGCGCGCTTACCGGGAAAATCCGTTCGATGCGCTGATTTTCCTCCAGGCGGAGGGCGTGAGCTGGAATTACGGGAACTCACTTCAGGCGAATCTCGGACTGCCGGAAAGTGTAAAAGTTGTTTATGCTTATGACAATCAGGACTGTCTCCGTTTTTCCCCGCGTCTGTCCGGCATGTCCTATCCGCGCCGGGAAATGGCTGTCGATGCGGTGAAGCTGCTGTTGTCCGACGATTTTTCCCCCGGCGAGCGTTTTTGCCCCGGGGCATTCATAGAACGGAATTAAAGAAAAGAGAGGATGAAAATGAGACACGGCAGAAGTCCACATTTACGCAGTATCTCCGCATCATGTACATTAATCGAGTTTTTCATGATAAAAATTTTAAAGAGGATATTCCATTCAGGCAGGAGTCTATCCCGCCCCTGCCTCGCTTCTCCTTTCTTCCTTCGATTGTTGAATTGTTCCAATGTTCGATTGTTCAAATGTTTTTCTACTTTTTACTTCCCTGTTTCCTGTTCCATGTTCTTACTTCGCAGGGTAAAAATACGGATTTTTACCCTGATCGAGCTTCTGATAAGGAAAATTTGTAAGAAGAATATAATGCAAAGAATAAGTCTGAATCTGAATTCTGAATTCTGTTCTGATGAAAATGTTTTTCAGGGCCTCGCGGAGCGAGTCCCCCACCATGTTTTTGTTTCCAATGCCGAAATCTCTTGTAATTCGCGGCTGAGAACGGTCTCCCAAAGAGAACGCAATCAATCCCCGTCCAACCTCGCTTCTCCTTTTTTCTTTCGATTGTTGAATTGTTCTAATGTTCAATTGTTCAAATGTTTTCCCGTTCCCTGTTCTTCTGTCCTTGCTTCAAGGATGAAAACAATGGTTTTCACATTGATCGAGCTCCTGATCGTGATTGCGATCATCGCGATTCTTGCGGCGATGCTTCTGCCGGCGCTGAACAAGGCGCGCAGCATGGCAAAACGTGCAGTCTGCCAGAGCAACATCAAACAGGTCGGCAGCGGGCTGATCAGCTATTCCATGGACCACAATGACATTATTCCGCCTTACAAAATGAACCTGACCGGCGGTATTTATGATAATCGCGGTTTCACTGGATATGAGGACGGCAGTATCACCTGGGCGCATCTGGTCGCACCCTACTGGGGAATTCCCTACGGGGACATCACCAGAAATTCCAATGCGTCCCAGCGTCATTTCGATACTGTTCCGGCACGTTTCCGGAAAGGCATTCTGAAATGCCCTGCGCTGAATATCGACACAATCTATATCGGAATGCCGCATTATGGAATGCACCAATACAATATCGGAGGACACCTTTACAGCACAAGCGGACCGTATTCCTCACTGGCGGTAAAGACTCTCGGCAAAGTCAGGTCTCCGTCGCAGAAAGCGCTGTTGATTGACACCAAATACAACGCATTCAACAGTCAGCCTTACGGGAAAATCGTTGAAGGAGGATTCGATCCCGATCCTTACAATGCATTGTATGGATACTACTTTTTTGCGGGCGAGGCGCACATGGGGCTCGGCAGGCACGGCAACGGTTTGAACGGAGTGTTTCTGGACGGACACGTTGAATATATCTCACGGTCACGCATTGTTCAGAGCATGACCATGCCGTCACGCTGGACAAAAGATATGTTGTTCTGGTTCGGACAATGAATTCAACAAATATTTCATCAGAAGGAGATTTGAAACGTATGAAGAAAACACTGTTATTTTTAGCCTGCGCTCTCGCCGCACTGGCGGCTGCCGCCGCGCCGGAGCCGTATGCGAACCCTGCATTGAACCCGGTGAAGTTCAAGGAAACGCCGAAACATGCAGGTATTCCGCTGATTAAAGACGGCAAGCTGAATTTTGTGATTGTCCGGGACGGAAAGGCGGAAAAAGACACGCCCCGGCACTGGCGGTCGATCACGCTGGCGGTCGAGGCGTTGACGGATGCACTGGAACGGACGACCGGGCAGAAACCGGAAGTCGTGGATGCGGGTTCGGAAGCGGCGGAAAAAGCGCCGTATGTCATTGCCGTGGGAAAAAGTTCTCTGACGGACCGGCTCGGGCTGAAACCGCTGGAACTTCCCAAAGAAGCGTTTCTTGTAAAAAGCTTCGACCGGGGCATCGTGATCGCCGGACACGACGGGTCGCTGATTCCGGGCACTTACAACCCCATGGACTGGAGCCGTTACCGGATCAACGGCACGCTGAACGGGGCGTACGATTTCATCGAACGCGTCCTGGGAGTCCGCTATTATTATCCGGGCATCGGAATTGTCGCCCCGAAGCTCACGAACCTGACGGTGCAACCGCTCTCATACACGGATGAACCGTATTTCCGCAACCGTTACAACTATGCCTACAATCAGGACTTCCGGAAAGGAATGCCGTGGAAAGGCGTGAAGAATGAAAACCGGTTCGATCTTGCGTGGCGCATGGCGATGTCCACACGTTTCAATGACGTCTGCCATACCCCGGACCCGCATCTTCTCCTGGCGGCTTATCCCGACAGGAAAAATACGATTTTCTTTACCGACACCAAAGGATATCAGTATTACAATCCGGCGACGCATATCGGAAATCTGATGGACATCACCAATCCCGAACTGGCGCATCTTCTGGTACAGGCGTTCAAAAAATATTATGATACGGACGGCAAATGGCGCGCGCCGTGGAGCGATGGCAGACGCACCTGGTATCCGCCGAACTCGGAATATGTTCTGTTCGGGCAGGCGGACACCTTCGTCCATGACCTGATCAGCGAAAAAAACAGACATCTCTTTCCAGCATTGCGCCGGAACAGCGCGGCAGGAATGCTTTCCGATCTTTACGTGAACTTCTATATCTGGATCGGAAACGAGCTGAAAAAGGAACTGCCCGGCAAGCGGCTCGGGGTTCTGGCATATCACAACTACACTCTGCCGCCCGTCGTCTGCAAAAACATTCCCGACAATATCGACGTTCAGGTCTGTTCCGGCAGAATCGTCATGAGCAAAGCCGATGCGTCGCAGAAACAGTGGCGGGAAATCTTCAAGGGCTGGTATGACGCGCTCGGCAAGCGGCAGGTCACGGCATGGACTTACGGGGCGCAGGGAACGGCGTTCACTCAGGCGATTCAGGGGCGCTATATGCGCGATTACATCAACTGCATCCGTCCATGGCTCTCCCGCGACGGGCTTTTCTTTGATGCGTCGGGCCTCCGCTGGAACTATTACTACTCCTACTATGCGGTCTACCGCGCGTTCTGGAACCCCGATTTCGATTATGACGCCGCATTGGAGGAGCACTGGGAAAAACTCTATGGGAAAAAAGCCGGAGCCGCCCTCAAGGCGTTTTACCGTCTGCTCGTGGAACGGTGGGAAAAGGTTTATATCGCCGGAATCAACAGGGAACCGGTTTCTGTTGCAAACACGAACGTTACCCCGGACCGTCTCTACCGCGCCTACAATGTTCCCACGATCGACCGCCTGGAGGCATATCTGAAAGAAGCGTTCGCCGCCACCGCACCCGGCAGCATCGAGCGTCAGCGCGTGGAATTTTTCGCCGCGCCGTGGCAGAAGGATTTCACTGCCGCACGCGCCTATGCTTCGCTTGTGATCCCTGTTTATGAGGTGAAACAGCTCGGCGGGAACGACCGGATTGCGATTGACGGAAAACTGGATGAAAAAGCCTGGAGCCGTGCGGGCGTGATTCCGATGCAGGATGCGAAGGGAAGCGGCGCGGAACTGCCGTCGAAACCGCAGGGAAGACTGCTCTGGGATAAAAACGGAATTTACCTTGCCTTCACCTGTTCCGGCAAACCCGTCATCAATAAAGGGGATGTCTGGTTCGGGAGCGACAACATCGAATTTTTCCTTTCGCCGGGGACGGAAAAGGAGGTCTATTACCAGTTCGCGGTTTCCCCCGGCAACGACTGGAGTGACGCTTACAAGGTGGAAAAGCCCATGGAAGCCGGACTGGACGCGAAATGGGAGTGCGCCGGAGCACAGCGCGCCGTATCCGTCACGGAAAACGGCTGGACCGTCGAACTGTTCCTCCCGTTCAGCGGCATGCATCAGCGGAAAGCGCCCAGGGCCTACCAGACCTGGTTCGGCAATCTCGTCAACAACAAACTCGGAACGGATAAAAAGCCTGTGGAATACTCCGGGTATTCCATGACGATGGGCAACAATCACAACCATTCATTATGGGGAAAATTCAAATTCATGGGGAAAGGAGACTGAACAATGAAAAAGATTCTGATTCTCGGCATGGCGGTTCTGATGGGGACGGCATGGGCTGCCGCTCCGACGGCGGAAAAGGTCAAACGCAGCTATCACGCTTCAAGCAAACTTTACGGCAGGGCGGAGTACTTTTCGATCCGCAATGACGCAAACGCATATCTGGTCTACTTCCAGTGGATCAAGCCGACGGCAAAAAGTCCGGGCAGAGTCGTGGTCGGGCTTCCCGAACCTGTCTTCTGGCAGGGATTCGTCTCGCGTGATTTCACACGGCTGACGGTCAACGGCATCAGCAGCGTCGAACTGGAACCGAAGTCCATCGAGACATTCAGCCGTGACGGCATTGCCGGAGTCGATGCTCTTTACAACTTCGACGGCATCAGGATGACGCTTCGCTTTTATATGACGGAGCAGTCCCCGATGCTGTTCATGGAGTGGCGCAAAGACCCAGCATCGGAAGGAACGGTCGAACGCGCCGAGCTGGCATTTTCGGTCTATCCCTCCTACAGCGTGCCCAATGGCGGCAAGCGCGATGAACGCTATCAGCGGGAAATACAGACTCCTGCACGAACCATTCCATCCCCGAAAAATACGGCATGGGTGAAACTTGCCCCCGCGGATGCCTCCTTCATAATGTATGACAGGACGTTCGAGCCATCCAATACCCCGAAAGCGCAGGGGCCCTGCTTCCTGGCGGCGGACTGGAAAGGAATCCTGTCGGGAAGAGTATGGTTCGGGAAAATTTATGTCATGGATTTTCGCTTCACGCTCGACCCGAAAGCGGATTGCTGGCGGTTCGGACTGTGGGAAAACAAAAAGCCGGTGAACAATCAGGAGTTCATGGGTTATAAGAAGAATCACGAGGCGTTTTTTCAGATGCCTCCCAGGTAAAGGGACGAAAATGAAGATTTACATTATGACCGATATTGAAGGAATCAGCGGCATCAGCAGTTCAAGCTATGTGAGCGCGTCGAAAAACCGCCCTGATCTGATTGCCGAGGGGCGTGTCCTGATGGCAGGCGATATCAACGCCTGCGTGGAGGGATGTTTTCAGGGCGGGGCGACGGAAGTGATTGTGAAGGATTGCCACGGCGGCGGGTTCAATGTGACGCGCTCCATGATCGACCCGCGCGCCGACCTGATCGACGGCGACACTCCCGGCGAACGTTTTGCAGACATCGAAGGAAGCGCCGGGCTGATCCTGCTGGGCTATCACGCAAAAGGCGGCACCCTCGGCGCGGTCTGCGAACACACCATGAGTTCCGTCGGCTGGCAGCATGCGTGGCTGAACGGACGCGAAACCGGGGAGATCGGCATTGATGCCGCAATCGCTGCGGAACACGGGGTTCCGGTCATCATGGTTTCGGGCGACGACAAGACCTGTCTGGAAGCGCGGGACTGGCTCCCTCAAGCCGTCACGTGCCAGGTCAAGAAAGGATTCTCCTGCAACGGGGCGCGGATGCCGTCGCTGGAGAAAACCAGAGCGCTGATTACGGAAAAGAGTGCCGAGGCGGTGAGAAAGGCGCCCGGAATGTCGCTGCTGAAGATCGCCTCGCCGGTCACGCTGAGGCTGGAACTGGTGTCCCGGTGCCGTCTGCCGGACAATAAAGCCTACCGCCACCTTGACGCCAGAACCTATGAGCTGACGGTCGGAAGCGTGGAGGAAGCTCTTTTCTTCAACTGGTGATTCTCTAGCTGTTGAGATACTGGGTCGGGCTGACCTTGTAATGCGCCCGGAACGCGCGGGTGAAACTGCTGGCTGATTCGAATCCGAGCCGTATGGCAATGTCCTTGCAGTTCAGATTGCGGTCGCGCAGGAGTCGCCCCGCCAGATGCATCCGCTCCTGCGTTGCGAATGCGCCGGGGCTGATTCCCGTCTGTGCCGTGAAAACACGGCTCAGATGCTCGCGTGACACATGAAGTTCTCCGGCAATCGCCTCCAGATCAAGAGAGCGGTCCAGATGCGTCGTAATCAGCTCCTGTGCTGCGCGTACCAGTTCACTTCGGCGGGAAAGCATTTCCGGGCGCTCAATCGTGTCGCCGAGGCTCGCCAGAGCGTCATGCACAATCTTTGCCCCTTCCGTCGGCGTCACAAAACGTATGGTGCCCCGCTGGCTCCGGTATGTTTCCAGATGCTTCACGAAACCGGTGTCGAGCGGCAGCCGGAACACATAACCGTAACGTTCATTCATCTCGCGGATGATTTCAACGGCGCGGAACCCGTCGAATGAAATCCACAGAAAAATCCACGGCTCCGTTGCGTGCCCCGGATAATAATAAGCGGTATCGGGATCGCCGAGCTGCGACATGAACGCCATGCCCGGAGTCAGTTTGTAAACTTTCTCCTTATAACGGAAAGCCCCTTCGCCGGATATGGTGCAGACAATCTGCGCATGATCCTGCGGCCGTCCGCGTCCCTCCAGATGATAAGCGGGAGAAACCTGTTTTTCCAGCACGACTTCATAAGGAACCGGAAGCGTTTCCATCGGTCTCAGCAGCTGAAAACGCACCGACCAGAGGCGGATATCCTCGTAATTTCCCACGGCAATCCTCACAAATTGTAATGTTAATATCACATTTTGTATATTTATAACTTCTTGAAACTCTTTTTCAAGCTAATAAATTAAAAATAAAGAAAGAAAACAATCGTCACAAAACAAAGATATCCAACAAAAACAAAGAGGCAATGATGGACAGGAAGATCAATGTCACCGTATGGAACGAGTACCGCCATGAACTTCAGCACGAAGCCTGCAAAAAGGCATATCCGCAGGGAATCCATGTCGCGGTCGGCGAGGCTCTCCTCGAAAACGGAGCTTTCGACGTCAACTATGCGTGGCTTGACAAGGATGCGGAACATGGGCTCAGCCAGGAACTTCTGGACAAGACCGATGTTCTTTTCTGGTGGGGGCACATGGCGCATGGCGAAGTCAGGGATGAGATCGTTGATCGCGTTCAGAAACGTGTCCAGGAGGGGATGGGGCTCATTGTTCTTCACTCCGGGCACAAGTCCAAAATTTTCATGAAAATGCTCGGGACGACCTGCAATCTCAAATGGCGCGAAGTCGGGGAAAAAGAGCGTATCTGGAACATTGAACCCGCGCATCCGATCGCGGCGGGGCTCCCGGAACACTTCGAGCTTCCGCATACGGAAATGTACGGCGAACGCTTCGATATCCCGACGCCCAAAGACGTTGTGTTCATCACATGGTACGAAGGCGGCGAAGTCTTCCGCAGCGGCGTCACGTTCGAACGCGGCTACGGCAGAATCTTCTATTTTGCTCCGGGTCACGAAACCTTCCCGATCTTTTACGACAAAAACATCAGAAAAGTCCTTGTCAATGCCGCAAAGTGGGCGGCTCCGCGCATCGTCAGGGAAATTCCCTGTCCCTGCGTCGAACCCCTTGAGGAGATCAGGACGAAACTCGAAGACTGACTGCACAGGAAGTGAGGCGGTGCGTGCCTCGCTTCCGTTCCGCAAAGCAGAGAGAATGCGGGAATATTGCACATTCATCTAATTTTTAGACGTATTAACAATAAGGAACATAAATCATGGCAAAGAAACTGAAAGCCGGCGTCATCGGGCTCGGAATGGGCGGCGGGCATCTGGCAGGCTATCTGACGCATCCCGATGTCGAAGTGGTTGCGATTGCGGACCGCCGCGAGGATCGCCGTGCGCTTCTTCCGACGAATCATCCGTCATTCAAAGGCAAAATCTATCACGAAGGCGCGGAGATGATCGAAAAGGAACAGCTCGACATTATCTCCGTCGCCGTTCCCAACGACCAGCACAAGCCCCTGACCATTGCCGCTCTGGAATCCGGCGCGCATGTCCTGTGCGAGAAACCGATGGCGCTTAACGCGCAGGAGGCGCAGGAGATGCTGGATACCGCAAAACGTCTCGGGAAAAAACTCGGCATCGACTTTTCCTACCGGTTCAACCCGCAGTCCCGCGCGATGAAAGACATGATCGGGGAGGGCGTGCTCGGTGATATTTACTACGCGCGGAGTGTCTGGTTCCGCCGCCGCGGCATTCCGGGCATGGCGGCGAACAGCTTCAATACAGGTTCCGGCGCACCGATGGGATCGTGGTTCTATGACAAGAAACAATCCGGCGGCGGACCGCTGATCGACCTCGGTGTGCATCGTCTTGACCTCGCTCTCTGGCTGATGGGGTATCCCACGCCGACCTGGGTCATGGCAAGCACCTATGACAAGTTCGGTCCGAAGCTGGCAAAGGAACGCGGGCTCAGCTACACGGTGGAGGATCTTGCCTGCGCCATGATCAAATTCAGCAACGGCGCAACGTTGGAACTGGATGCGTCATGGGCAAGCAACATCAAGGAGAACGAACTCCAGACAATCCGTCTTCTCGGCGACAAAGGCGGCATGTATCAGTATAATTTGAATGAAGGCTACACCTATGACGTCGAATACTATTATGACATTGCAGGCAGGCACTTCGACGGCAAGATGCACGCGGCAAAGCCGATGCCGAGCGCATTCCATCTGTTTGTGGATGCGGTCCGTGATGACAAACCGTTCCTCGTCCAGCCGGAGGAAGGCGTCACGGTCATGAAGATTCTTGATGCGATCTATGCTTCCGCCGCAAGTGGAAAACCGGTGGAAATCGCAGGCTGACAAAACGGAGACGCCGGCTCGCGGGGGGAAGACTTTTCCACTTTGCAGACGTCCCTTCATACCACGGCTTCCCGATATGAAAAATCATGTCGGGAAGCCATTTTTCCTGATCTGCCGTCTTTTCCGTTTTGAATTCGACGGAAAGGTTCGCTATATTACAGCAGAGAAAGGTGTATTATGGCGGAAAAAACAACCTATATCATACTCAGGAAAATACCTTTTCAGGACAGCAGCCTGATCGTTTCCGGGTTGTCGCCGGAATTCGGACGGCTGGATTTTCTCCTGAGGGGGGCGCGCGGAACCGGTGCGAAAAAATTTCCTTACGCGGAACTGTTCCGCGAGCTCGCAATCGAATTCCGGCCGCCGAAACTTCATTCACCGGGAACCATGTGTAATCTGACGTCTCATGAATTAATCGCCTCTTTCGACTCCATTGCTCTCCGGATTGAAAATTATCTCCGGATGTGCGCCTATGCGGCATTTCTGCTGAAACATACGAAACCCATGCTTGAAATTCCCGGAACCTGCCGCGCACTTGAGGTCCTGTTGTCGCGGCTGACGGTGGAAACGGAGCCGGATTTTCCGGTTGCCGCGGCAAAGCTGATGTTCCTGCAGGAGTCCGGTTTCGTCCCGGAAGCGATGGGAACCGGCGGTTTCCGCCGGGAACAGATTCTGGACAGTCTGCTGGAATATGCGGTCAATCCGGAGTGTCCCGCGCCGGATCTCACAGAGGAATACCGGAGGAAATTAATCCGGTGGATCAATGAGTTGTGCGATTACCATGATCTGCACTGATTCGGCGGACGGCTTCGGTCAGATGTTCCACATCCGCATCGGTGTGCGCAGCATTCAATGACAGCCGGATGCGGGCGGTTCCGCGCGGAACCGTCGGCGGGCGGATCGCCACACCGAGAATGCCCTCTTCCTGAAGACGCATCGAAAATTCCGTGGTCCGTTCGGTTTCACCGACCAGCAGCGGAACGATCATCGTTTCGGATTTTCCCGTATCGAAGCCCATTTCATTCAGGCTCCTGCGGAGATAATCCGCACGCCGGAACATGGCTTGTCTCGCCTGTTTCATTTCATCTGTGTACATCAGGTCAACCGCCGCGGACACTGCTCCGAGAACTGCCGGGGGCATCGCCGTACTGAAGATGAAAGAGGCACAGTGGTTTACCAGATAGTCCTTCATTTCCGCAGAACAGCAGACACAGGAGCCGAACGAGCCCAGCGCTTTGCTGAATGTGGAAAGCGCCACATCGCAAAGTCCGGGGGAAGCGAGCCCATGCCCGTTTTCGCCGAGAACACCGCTTCCGTGAGCGTCATCAAGATAGAGAAGCGCATGATTCTTCTCCGCAATTCCGCGCAGCCTGCCGAGATCCGCCACATCGCCGTCCATACTGAAAACCGTATCGCTGACGATCAGCTTTTCTTTATTCCCGTCCCGCGCGACCATCTGTTCCAGACGTTCAAAATCGCAATGGGCATAACGTTTGAAATCACCGCCGGAAAGCAGACATCCCTGATTGAGACTCGCATGGTTGAGCTTATCCGCGAAAATCGTGCGGGAGCGTCCCGAAAGCGCCGCGATCAGACCGACGTTTCCAGCATACCCGGAGGACAGGATCATGGCTGCCTCGAAACCTTTCCATTTCGCGATCTTCGCTTCGAGCTCCAGACAGGCTTCCGTCGTGCCGGAAACCAGGCGCGACGCCGCGGAACCGGCGCCGTAACGCCGTGTCCATTCGCATGCGCCTTCGATCAGCTCGGGACGCATCGAAAGCGCCATATAATCATTGGATGAAAAATCCAGCAGATGCTTCCCCCCGATCACGATCTCGCGCGGCGACACTCTCTCCGCCGCACGGAGCGTGCGTTTCAACCCGAGCGCTCCGGCATCCGCCATCGCTTTCTTTGCAAATTCAGGGAACATAACTCACTTCAGTATGATATCCTTGTAACATTTTCCGGGGGCGATCATCGGAAGAACATGTTCCTGATATCCTGTATGGCAGTCGATCAGGAAAGGACCTTTCGCCGCGAGCATTTCCCTGATGGCATCTTCGACTTCCTCGCGTTCGCAGATGACGCGCCCGGGGATTTTGTATCCTCCGGCAATCGTCACGAAATCAGGGTAATACTGTTTGTCCTTGTCTTCGAGAATCGTATTGCAGTGACGGCTTCCGTAGAAACGGTCTTCCCACTGGGCGACCATGCCGAGGTGCTGGTTGTTCAGGATAATCATCTTGACATCAATTCCCTCGGCATACAGTGTGCCGAGCTCCTGAATGTTCATCTGGAACGAACCGTCACCGTCAATGTTGATGACGGTTTTCTCCGGGCACGCGACCTTTGCTCCCATTGCGGCGGGGAGCCCGAAGCCCATGGAGCCGAGCCCCCCCGATGTCAGGAACTGGCGCGGATTTTTGTATTTGTAAAACTGTGCCGACCACATCTGATGCTGTCCCACGCCGGGAACGATGATTGCATCGCCATGCGTCAGTTCATAGAGCTTCTCAATGACGAACTGAGGCTGAGGCGGAGTGTGTGGCTTTGATTTGATATAGGAGAAAGGATGCTCCTGCTTCCATTGTGCGATCTGATTCAGCCACTCGGTGTAATCCTTGCGGAGCGGTTTTTTGTTGAGTTCGGCAAGAACTTCTTTGACGTCGGCGATCACGCCGAGGTCGGCACGTTTGTTCTTATTGATTTCGGAGACGTCGATATCCACATGAATGATGTAGGCGTCCTGCGCAAATGTCGCGACGGGTCCCGTCACACGGTCGTCGAAACGCGCACCGAGGGCGATCAGCAGATCACACTCATTCGCGGCATAATTCGCATAGTAGGTGCCATGCATCCCGAGCCAGCGGAGGGAAAGCGGGTCCTCCTCCGGAAATGAGCCGAGCCCCATCAGAGTGGTCGTCACGGGAATATTGTAGGAATGCGCAAACTCGCGGAGTTCTTCGGACGCACCGGACGAGATAATGCCGCCGCCGGCGTAAATACAGGGGCGCTGCGCTTTTTTGATTGCTTTCCTGATCGCTTCGATATCGGATTGATTTACGTGCAGCCCGGCGGAAAGCGACTTCACTTTGACTTCTTCGGGAAAAACGGGAACAGCCATCGCCTGCTGGACATTCTTGGGGATATCCACGACAACGGGCCCGGGGCGCCCTTCGGAGGCAAGTTTGAAGGCTTCGCAGATGATACGCGGAATATCGTCAACATTCAGGACAAGGTAGCTGTGTTTGACGACCGGACGCGTAACGCCGATGATGTCGGTTTCCTGAAACGCATTTTTTCCGATGAACTGGGCGCCGACCTGTCCGGTAATGAAAACGACCGGAATGGAATCCATATAAGCATCGGCAATGCCTGTAATGAGGTTTGTCGCTCCGGGACCGCTGGTCGCCATGCAGACGCCTGTCCTGCCGGAGACGCGCGCAAAACCGTCTGCGGCGAAAGCTCCTCCCTGTTCATGGCGCGGCAGAATTACGCGGAGACTGGATTTTCCGAGCGCCTGATGGAGCTCGATGGACTGTCCGCCCGGATATGCAAAAATAGTTTCGACTCCGAGCTTTTCCAGAGTTTTGATTACGATTTCAGCGCCTTTGATCGGCTTCTGGGGTTCTTTTGCTGTGTTTTTCATGATAGTGCTGTCGATCCGAATTTAATTATTTTTGTAAGATGAGAAAATGAATGTTCCAGAACATTCAGGCTGGCTGTGCTGCAAGACCCGGCCGAGGCGCCACCGACACGACCGGGCCGCGTACGACGACATGTTTTCCCTCCAAAAATATCCTCATTCTCATGTTTGAAAAACCTTATGTTATAAAAGAATAAAAAATATACACCGTTTGACGGAAAGTTTCAAGTTCCGGACGGAAATTTCATGCTTAAGCGCCGGATTTCCGATTTCTCTCTTGAAAAAATCCAAAAACAGAATAGATTATATGCCCGTAATTTTTTTATAAATAGTGTACTGAAAATATCAATAGTAATAATCAATGGTCTGGAGTCTCTATGATACCGATTCTTCTTTCCCTGATTCCGCCCGTCGTCGGCGGAATTCTTGCCTTGCTCTGCAACCGTGTTCCCAGAATTCCCGCATTGGCCGGCGCGGCAGGATGCATCTTCGGCGCACTTTGCGGACTGGGTGTCGTATGCGGAATGTTTTTCCAGTGGATTCCCGCGTTTTCCTGTTCCATAGGCGGAGTCGCCTGCCGCTTTGACCTGCTTTCCGCGCTTTTCCTCCTGCCCGTATTGATTGTCGGACCGCTGGCGGCGCTGCATTCGCTGGGCTACATGAAAGGGCACGATCACGGGAAAAGCGGCATTTACTGGTTTTTCTTCAATATGACGCAGGCGGCGATGATCCTTGTCACGCTGATGACTTCCGCAGTCTCTTTCCTGACCGCTTGGGAACTGATGGGGTTGATGAGTTTTGCTCTTGTCGCATTTGAATACAAGTCCAGGGCAGCCATGCGCGCGGCATGGATTTACCTGCTGGCGTGTCATGCGGGAGCCGCATTTCTGATCGTCATGTTCATTCTCGGAAGCGGAAACAGCGGTCTTCTTCATCTGGAATTCATTCTGTTTCTTCTTGGAATCGCAGGTTTCGGGCTCAAAGCCGGTTTTCCCCTGTTCCATGTCTGGCTGCCGGAGGCACATCCCGCCGCGCCGGCGCCGGTTTCGGCGGTCATGTCCGCTTCGATGATCAACCTCGGACTTTATGGAATCCTGCGTTTTGTGATTCATGAGAACGGCCCGCTGGCGTTTTACGGATGGACCTTTCTCTGGCTCGGGCTTGCCGGCGCCGCGGGAGGCGTGATTTTCGCGCTTGCACAGAAGAACCTGAAACGGCTTCTCGCCTATTCCAGTATCGAAAACATGGGAATCATGTGCATCGGGCTCGGCTTCGGATTTCTGGGGACAGCCAACACCGACGTTGTCATGGCGGCGTTCGGTTTCGGCGGCGCGTTTCTCCATCTGTTGAATCATGCGGTGCTCAAGGGGTCTCTCTTTCTGTGCGCGGGTTCCGTCTTCAAATCCACGGGACTGCTCAACATGGATCTGCTCGGCGGTCTGCTCAAACGCATGCCGTGGACCGGAACCGTTTTCACGTTTTCCTCGCTTTCAATCAGCGGACTGCCTCCGTTCAACGGTTTTCTCGGAGAATTTCTGATCTATATGGCGGCTTTCAGCGGAATCGCCAATGGTTCCGGCGCTCTTTTCGCCATGTCTCTGGCATCCGTCATTGTGCTGGCGCTTGTCGGCGGTTTCGCCGCGGGAGCGTTTACGAAAGCCGTCGGCGGGGTTTTCCTCGGCGAACCGCGTTCCGATGCGGCGGCAAAAGCGGAGCGGCCGACATGGAGCATGATCATTCCGCTCCTGGTCTTTCTTGCTTTGAGTTTTGCGCTCACCATGTCTGCGCCGGCAGTCTGCCGCATGACGGCTCCTCTGACGGAGCATTTTTCCCGTCTGCCGCAGGAGGATATCATGAGCCAGATCATCAGCATTTCAGACATTCTCGCAAAACTGGGACTGTTTGCCTGTCTGATTTTCGTATTCTTTGCGGTCGTCGCCGTGTTCCGCTGTATGCTCGCACGCGGTCGCGTCGAGGAAATACGCGGCACATGGGACTGCGGTTATGCCCGGCCGTCCGCGCGGATGGAATATACCGCCAGCGCGTTTTCCCAGCCGCTCTGCGATCTTTTCACCTGCATTCTGCATCCGCGTAAGAAACTGGAGCGCCCGCATGGACTTTTTCCCGCATCGGCGGAAATCATCGTTGAAACGGAGGACGCCGCCACGCGCATCTTATGGAAACCGCTGTTTCGCCTGATTGCGAAAATTTCGGATAGAATCCATGTCATTCAATCCGGTTATCTTCATCTTTACATTCTGATTATGGTTGCCGCCCTGATTGCAATGCTTGCATGGGGATTCTTCTTTACGGGAGAAAGCGTTCCGCCGGAAACGGGACAGCCTCCGGCCTCCGGCATCAATCTCATACCCGAAGAAAGCGAGGTGTCAGAATGAGCAGCTCCTGTATTCTGTGGTGTTTGTCGGCGGTGCTTTCGCTGGTTCTCTGCCCGCTTCTTTCCGGCATCATCAATAAAGTGAAGGCATTTTTCGCCGGGCGCCGCGGTCCAAGTATCTTCCAGTTATATTACGACATCCGGAAACTGCTCAGGAAAGGAAGCGTCTACAGCTCCACAGCCACGCATGTGCTGCGCCTTGCTCCGCTCTGTTCGCTGGCGGCGCTGTTCGGATGCGTTCTTCTTCTGCCGTTCGGCATGAACCACTCCCCCTTTGCTTTTTCCGGGGATATTCTGCTGTTCATTTACCTGCTCGGATTCTCCCGCGCCTCCACGGTTCTTGGGGCGCTGGATACCGGTTCCTGCTTCGAGGGAATGGGGGCGAGCCGCGAGGTTCAGTTTTCCGCGCTGGCGGAGGGCGCATTCCTGTGCATTGCCGGATTTCTGGTCGTATTGACCGGGAGCTTCACGCTTTCCGGGCAGTTGAACGGGTTCGATTCGACGGCGTGGATTCACAGCGGCACTTCGATGCTCCTGATCTCGCTCGCCTTTTTCCTCGTGATGCTTTCCGAAGCCTGCCGTGTCCCGTTCGACGACCCGGAGACACATCTGGAACTGACCATGATCCACGAAGCCATGATTCTTGACTACGGCGGACCCGATCTCGCATTGATCCTTTACGGTTCCGCCCTGAAGTTATGGCTGCTTGCATCTTTCCTCGTGATGTTGGTCCTGCCGCTGGAGGCGTTTGCCGGGCCTCTGAACATGCTGCTTTATTTCTGTGCGGTTTTCCTGACTGCTCTCCTGATCGGGCTTGTGGAATCCGTCATGGCGCGTTTCCGTTTCCTGAAAGTGCCGCAATTGCTGAGCGGCGCACTCTGCATCTCCATTGTCGCAATCATATTCATGCTTGTTTTTGAAAGGGTGGTAAAATGACCGGATTCACAGAAATCATACTCGCCGCACTTCTGGGGACGGATCTGTTCCTCGCCTGTGCCAGCAGATTGTTTCATTGTATCAAGATTGTTGCTTTTCAAGGGGTTATGCTTGGATTGCTGCCGCTGATCATGTGGGACTGGCAGGCGTCTCCGCCCCACGGACAGATGATCTTTGTCGCTGCTGTCAACCTGCTGATCAAAGGCATTCTGCTTCCTTGTCTGCTGACGCGCGCAATGCGGCAGGCGAACGTCCGGCGCGAGCTGGAACCTTTCATCGGTTATTCCGCCTCGCTGTTCCTGATTCTGCTTGCTGCGGGGATTTCCTTCTGGTTCTGCGCCCGGCTTGATCTCGTTCCCGATTCGGTATCCCGTCTTTCCCTGCCTGTGGCGTTCACGACGATGCTGACCGGGCTTTTCATCATCATCGCAAGAAAAAAGGCGATTACGCAGGCGATCGGTTTTCTGATTTTCGAGAACGGGATCACGATCTTCGGCACGGGGATGATGCTGGAATACGGCTTGATCGTGGAACTCGGCATTCTGCTCGACGTATTCGTGCTGGTCTTCGTCATGGGGATCGCCCTTTTCCAGATCAGCAGGGAATTCCAGCACATTGATTCCAACCGGCTCAACCAGCTCGGAGACTGGACCATGCCTGAAAAAGAAGAGATCGAGGAGGTGGAACAATGATTACCCTGCTTCTGATTTTTGTTCCGCTCGCAGCGGCGGTTCTTGCGTATTCTGCAAAAAATATGCGTAAAGTGATCCGTCTCATACTGCTTGCCGGCGCGGCGCTTCATTCCATGCTGACACTGCTTGCGTTCACGATGCTGGATACCGGAAAAACTGAGGAACTCTCTTTTGCGTGGAAAGGAACCGGATTGCTCGGGCTGGATACGCTCGGCATGATCTTTCTGAGCATCACAAGCCTGCTTTTCCTGATCGTTTCCATTCATACGCTCTTCTGGCTTCCCGCCGAGGAGACGGTGGATCAAGATCGGGTGCATAACGGCACCGCTCATGAATCGGGCCTGCTCAGAGAACATATCTTCCTGCCGTGCCTTCTGGCTTTTCTGAGCATGATGACTCTGGTGATCTGTTCGCGCAATTTCGGACTGCTCTGGGTTGCGGTGGAAGCCACAACGCTTGTCAGTGCGCCGCTGATCTGTTTCCACCGGTCGCCTCATTCCCTCGAAGCAATGTGGAAATACCTGCTGATCTGTTCCGTCGGAATCGGGCTCGCGCTTTTCGGCACGATGCTCACCGGAGTCGCGGGGCAGACCGCATCCGGGGCGCTGGGTCTGAACTTCGATACGCTGAAGGAAAACGCGGGACAGCTTCATACCGGCTGGTTCAAGGCGGCATTCATCTTCATTCTTGTCGGCTACGGCACAAAAATGGGGCTTGCCCCGTTCCATACATGGCTCCCCGATGCGCACAGCGAAGCGCCGGGAACCGTCTCCGCGCTTCTCTCCGGCTCCCTGCTGAACTGTTCTTTTCTGGGAATCATCCGTTTCTGCACGATCACGCCGGAGGTCCTGAAACCGTTCTGCAACGGACTGCTTGTCGCGCTCGGTCTCCTTTCTCTTGCCGTTGCGGCGTTTTTCATCATACGCCAAAGCGATTTCAAGCGGATGCTGGCATATTCCAGCGTGGAACATATGGGGCTTGCGGTCATTCTCTGGGGAATCGGAGCGGAGAGCGTCACCATGTTCCATCTCTGCGGACACTCCGTCATCAAGATGACGCTCTTTCTTACGGCGGGCAATATTCTGCTTGCCTACGGGACCCGTTCCGTTTCCGCAGTGGGGGGAATGTTCGGGACAATCCCGAAAAACGCCGTAATCTGGATCACCGGGCTGCTGCTGATCTGCGGCACACCGCCATCGCCGCTGTTCGTCACGGAATTCCTGCTGGTGCGCGACGCTCCGCTCTGGCTGGGCGTCTCGGTGCTCGTTCTGCTGTTCGCCGTTTTCGCCGGAATGTCGATGGCGTGCCTGAGAATGGCAATGGGAAAAAGCGAAACACTGGAAAAAACATCGTTTCCGGCAAAGCAGGCGGAAAGATTGTGGGTCATGCCGTTCTGCGCCGTTGTCATAGCACTGGTGTCCGGCACAATGCTTCTGTGGATACTGAATATGGGGAGACTCTGATATGAATACATCGTTTCTGGTTCTGAAAAACTGCACCGCGGCGCCGCTGGCGTCCCTGCCGTGCCCGGAGTTCTCCGAATTCCGCAAAGCGTTGATTCAGGCGGTCGCGGAGAAGAAAATGCGGGTATCGTCCTTTTTCGCGTTGCAGGAGAAAGAGGGGCATAAACTGATCGCCGTGCTTGCCGATGATGCGTCCTCCTCCCTTTGCCTGATTTCGGCGGTTGTCGGCTCCTCGTATGAATCCCTGACGAAAGAGTGCCCGCAGTTTCACTGGTTCGAGCGCGAAATTGCCGAACAGTCCGGCATCATGCCGCTGGGGCATCCCTGGCTCAAGCCGATCCGTTTCCACAAAACCATGAACGGCGCACCGGATGTATGGGGGCGTGCCGGCGAACCGGTCGCCGGAGTCACGGATTATTTTACGATGAAAGGCTCCGCCGCCCATGAGGTCGCGGTGGGGCCGGTTCACGCAGGCGTGATCGAACCGGGGCATTTCCGTTTTCAATGTATGGGCGAAGATGTCTATTCTCTTGAAATCGAACTTGGATATCAGCACCGCGGCATTGAAAAAATGCTGATCGGCGGTCCCGACAAACGGACGATTCACTTCATGGAAACCGCCGCCGGAGACAGTACCGCGGCATCGGCTTCCGCTTATGCGGGGATACTCGAAGCCCTGACCGGCACATGCCCGCCTGAACGGGCGCAGGCACTGAGAGCGTTCGCACTGGAACTGGAACGCATCGCAAACCATGTCGGCGATCTGGGGGCTCTGGCGGGAGACGTGGCGTTCCTTCCCACGGCGTCCTACTGCGGGCGCATCCGCGGCGAATACCTGAATATGACCGCGGAATTCTGCGGGAACCGTTTCGGGCGCACGCTGATTCTGCCGGGGGGAATACGGTATGATCTTGAACCGGAACGCATTGCAAAACTTGCCGCGTGGCTGGACAGGATCCGCCCGGAGCTCATGAACGCGCTGGAACTGATGTTCGATGCGCCCTCCGTTCTGGACCGCCTGGAAAATACCGGAACGGTATCGGCGGAGGATTGCTCCGCGATCGGCATGGTCGGAGTCGCGGCACGCGCCTGCGGCGCGGCTCTTGATGTGCGCCGGAGCCATCCATACGGATTTTATGAAAAGAAGTGTCCGTCGGAAGCGGAAGTTTCGGGAGGCGATGTCTTTGCACGGGCAAAGGTGCGTTATCAGGAAATCAAGGCGTCGGAAGCGTTTGCCAGAACTCTGGCGGAGGCTTTGCCCGCCGGGAGGATTCATACAGGGCTGTCCGGTGAAATCGCGCCGGATTCGATTGCCGTTTCGCTGGTGGAGGCATGGCGCGGCGAAATGTGTCATACGGCTGTCACGGGGGCGGACGGAAAATTCAGGCGTTATAAGATTGTCGATCCGTCGTTTCACAACTGGTTCGGGCTGGCGCTGGCGCTTCGCGGGGAACAGATTTCAAACTTCCCCATCTGCAATAAAAGTTTCAATCTGTCCTACTGCGGACACGATCTTTGAGGAGTCATCATCATGTTCAGTGTATTCAAAGCAAGATTCATTCAGGGATACCGGACCGGGACCTTTCCGGACAAGGCGCCGCAGTTGCCGGAACGCTTTCTCGGACGTCCCGTGGTCGATCAGGAAAAATGCCGGGCGGAACAGGAGCGTTATATTGAGATCTGCCCCGCCGGTGCGATTGCAAAATGCGGAAAAGGAATCCGTCTCGACCTCGGAAAATGTATCTTCTGCGGGAAATGCCGTGAAGTCTGTGACGGCGGAATCCGTTTTTCAAAGGAACATGCCGTCGCGGCGATGAAACGGGAATCTCTGTTCTGCGACGGTTCGCCCTATACGCCGGAACCGGCGGAAAACGGAGAGTTCAAAAAGTTCTGCGGACGCTCGTTGAAAATCCGTCAGGTTTCCGCGGGGGGCTGTGCCGCATGCGAACTGGATTTCAATGTCCTGAACACCCTTGCATGGGATATGGGGCGTTTCGGCATTCAGGTGGTGGCTTCGCCCCGCCACGCGGATTGTCTTCTCATTACAGGTCCTGTGACGCGCAACATGCTGCTCGCTCTGCAGAAAACGTATGAAGCCGTGCCCAAGCCCTCTTTCATCATTCTCTGCGGCGCATGCGCCATTTCCGGAGGAATCTATGCGGACAGCACGGAAACGCTGGGCGGCGCGGATACGCTGTTCAAACCTGATCTCTATATTCCCGGCTGTCCCCCGCATCCGACCATGATTCTTGAAGGACTCCTGCGCCTGATGGGGCGGAAGTAAGAACTCCGCATTGTCAGAAACGGCGCGTCTTATCTTACTCTCCGCTCCTTCCGGATGAGAAAAAAGATCAGCAGGAAAAACACGGTAAGAATACCGGATGCGCTCCAGAAGAAAGACTTCGGCAGATCCATCTGAAAATATACGAAACAAAGAAATGCAATCCAGATCATTGAAAGAGCGACTGTGATGAAACAGCATTCCCAACGGGACATTCCGGGCTCCATCTTTTCCCTTCTCCGCCGGTAATCTCCTGCGATGTCAAGCATGTTGCCGCGAGACCGGTAGTGAGGAAGCCGGCTGTCTCCAGTGCGGAATTCGTCGTCGGAGTCCGGATTCCGGGGCAGGGCAAGCCCTTTCAGGACGATCCGCAGGATCAGATAGAAGAAACCCAGTACAAGTCCGTAAACCAGAATTCGCAAAATTGCCATCGGAGCCTCCTTTCCCGTCTGCCATAGAGTAGCATATTCTGCGGCAGTTGTCAATCAGGGAATGGGTTTTCCCGGCGGAATTTGCTTTCAGTCGAAATGCGCCTGCGCAAACTCGATCTTTTCCCTGACGGAAAGCATGGCATTCGGCGGAAGGCTCTCGATCAGTTCGAGGCGTGAGCGCAGCCCCGCACGGTTGGCGATCTGGATGCCGAGTCCGGGACGGGCGTTGAGTTCCAGGAGAAGCGGGCCCTTTTCGCTGTCGTTGACGATATCCGCGCCGAAGTAGCCGAGCCTGATCATCTTGGCGCATCGGGCGGCAAGCTCCAGATGTTTGCCCCATTCCGGCACTGCCAGCTCGGAAAGAGCGCGTCCGGTGTCGGGATGATGTGTGACGGGTTCATCCAGCAGAACCGCTTGTCTCGGTTCGCCGCTGCGGATGCTCAGCCCGACGCCCACCGCACCCTGATGCAGATTGGCGCGCCCGTCCGAACGTTTCGTGGCAAGACGCATCATCGCCATGACCGGGTATCCCTGAAACACGATGATACGGATGTCCGGCACTCCCTGATAACTGAAATCCGAAAAGATTTCTGAAAATGAGATGCACTCCTCGAACAGCGCATAGTCGATCTGACCGCCCAGACTGTAGAGCCCGCTCAGAATATTGGTGATATGCGAGTAGACCTGCTGGTACCCGATCACGGAACCGTCCGCCTTGCGGAAGTTCTCGCCGTCGTGGCTTTTGATGACGAGGATGCCGCGCCCGCCGCTGCCATGTCCGGGCTTGATGACAAAGCTCGGATAGTATTCCGTCATGCGCATGAAGTTTTTCGCCTCATACTGATAACGGATCGTGCCGATCAGTCCCGCAGTCGGCACACCGACTTTCAGCGCAAGCTCTTTCGTGATCAGTTTGTCGTCAACCATCGGATAATACTTCCGCTTGTTGTAGGCGGCGATGTAATCATGGTTGCGCCGGTTCATGCCGAGCACTCCGGCGTTCCTCAATGCAGAGGGGGAGGCAAAATAATTCAGAAGCGATCCGAGCATGGTGTCACCAGTGATTTGAATCTTTTCAGTTCCGTCAGGCGGTATCCGGTATAGGTTCCCAGCAGGAGGATCAGGGCAAGAATGATCAGATTGAACTCCTGAAACGAGAAAAACAGATATTGAAGATAAGCGCTGTTCAGCAGGAAATAACAGGGAATGCATGCCGTCAGGCTGACGGCAAGCTGACGGAACATCGTCCTCGCTCCGTCCTCCTCCCATACCATCGAAGCACGTTCGATCGTCCATGCCAGAATGATCAGCGGAAAGAACGTGATCGACTGTCCCTGCGTAAAGCCCAGCGCATAAGACAGAACGCTGATTACTTTCATCAGCAGGATCACGATCACCACAACCGCCGAAATGCGGGGCACCATCAGCAGATTCATATTCGTCAGCAGGGCTCTTGCCGCAAGCCCGACCGTCAGGATCAGGAGGAAGGCGATCAATCCCGCAATCAGCCCGGTTTCCAGAAAGGCAAGTGCGATCAGGACCGGCATGAACGTTCCCATGGACTGCAACCCGATGATGTTGCGGACGATCACGATCAGCAGAACCGCCAGAGGAAGCAGGGCAAGACGCTTGAACACGTTCTGCTCCGAGATCGGCAGTTCATAACCGACGATATCCATGACCCAGGAATGTTCAATGAAACTTCCGCGCAGACGGTTCAGCCCGGCGGCGCTGATATTGGTTTTCAATGCGGAAAATCTCAGTTTCGGCTGATGCCCGCCGGAAATTTCAAACAGGGGGTCTTCACCGTAACGCAGAGGAATGAAATCTTTCTGTGAACTGAGATGCCCCGATGCAGGGTCGTAGCGGTGATATTCCGCATCATAGTAAACCTCAATCTGGTTGACGGGAGACTGGCGGCGGCGTTTATCCGTCAGAAAGACTCCCTCCACTTCGCGTGACGGTATCCCTTTCATTGCCAGCAGTTTCCTTACCGTGTGAATGAAAGGGGCGCCGCTCCGCTTGTCGGCAAACAGAATCGGGACCGCCGGATTGTCATTTTTCTGAATCTGCTTGAAAAGTTTTTCCGTGAATTGCCGGACAGGCAGTTTGCCGTCGGGGTCGATGCTTTTGAGAAACTGTTCGGCGAGCAGTTTCTGCCCGTTTGCCCAGTGCGGGCGCGGAGGCACTTCCGGCGGGACTTCCTCCGCGCCTTTTGCGCTGGCGTCGGGGATGAACGTAATCTGGCAGGAAAGAGTCTGAGGTCCCTTCCTGCCGGGCGCTCTCCAGACTGCCTGAATCCGGTTGTTCCGTTCCTGGGCGGAAAATTCATATCCCGGAGTCTGGCTGGTCGCGGCAAGATAGTATCCGGGCAGTTCATACGGCAGCGACAGCGTTGCCTTGACGGGACCATTGTCTGCATCGAACCGGACGCGGCACTCCATCACCCAGAGCTCCGCATTCACGGTACGGAAAAAAGAGAAATGAAGCACACCGATTTTAAATGCCGCGATTCCGGCGGCAATCAGAATCAGAATTCCGGCAAGGATATAGATTTTTTTCCTGGAATGCGAAGCTGTCATAATGCACCTGTCAGGTTCCGCCTGGAGGGATCGACCGCGGCGGCGCCGGCGATGATGTTGCGCCCGATCAATACCTGATATTCAAAATTCTTCCGGTTCGCCAGGGAAAATTCACGGGTCAATGCCACCTTGCCGATCCTGACCGTCATCATGACGACATACCGCTGCTGCGGTTTTCTTCCGTGGCGTACGATGGATATCCTGCGCTTCAGCGGCAGTTCGTATTGATGTTCTTCTCCGGTTCCGCGCTGTCTGATGGTAAAGACCACGATATTTTCTTCTCCGCGTTTCACCAGTTTGATATTTTCCGCATCAATGGAAGCCACATCGGCTCCCGTGTCGATTTTTGCAGGAAACGGAGTCTTGAACGGTTCGATCGCGACAGGTTCTTCAATGCCGATCATTCCCAGCGGCAGTCCGCGAAGCGGATCTTCCTTGCAACAGGAACACAACAGCGTCATAGCCATGGCGGCTGACAATACAGACGGATAAAATATCTTCATCACAGAGCCCCCCTCTCTCGATTTCTTTTTCCGATAAATATACATGGTTTCCTGAAAAAGTCAAGAAAAAGAGGAAGTAAAGCTTCAAGAGACGGCGGGTTCGCAGGCGTTGAGTTGTTTTTTCACCGGATGAAAAGACCGCATTGGCTTGGCAACGCCGGAAGAAAACATACAGTAAGATATTCTGTGATTATTATTGAAATTTCATGATGTGTTATTCTTGTAAAATTGACTGAAACGGAGTATTTTATATTCAGTATACGGTGTACGAGTCATTACAGAAAAACACGGAAAATGAAAAATGATTTGAAGTCGATTTTTGATGAATCTCTGGGCGGGAGACCTCGGAAGGCACCCGGAACGGTTCCGCCGCGGACAGTGAGTTTTCGCTCTTTCTTCCTTGTCTGTTTTATCCTCGCCGTATCGGCTGGGATTTCTATATGTCTCTGGCTGACATGGACCTATGATTTCCGTGAAACTTACTGCGCATGGCTGATTCTGTTCGTCTTTTCTTTGACCGGTTTGACATTGCTGTTTTTGAGGCGCTAGAGGGCAGGAGCGTCGGAATGTGCGAAAAATTCCGCATCCATAATTTCGCCGTCCCGCAGAAATGCCCGTTCCATCTGCGGAAAAATCCCGTTTTTATCCTGATTTTTCAGACAGTCGAGATCACCGATGATGACGAGTTCGTCGCGGCAGCGGGTATACGCGACATTGATCCGGTTGGGATTATCCGTAAAACCGATTCCGGCACCGGAGTTGCTTCGGACGTAACTGATGATGACCGCATCGCTTTCCCCGCCCTGAAAACTGTCAACGGTTGAAACGCGCGTAAACAGGAATCTGTTCCATTCGTCTTCCGAAAAACGGTGCCTGAATTTCCGCGACAGTTCATTTCTGAGTTTCCGTATCTGAAGATTGTAAGGAGAGATGAGAGATATCTCGTGCAGCGGATATTTCTTCAGGAGATTTTCGAATTCCCGTATGCAGAGACGGATTTCGTAAGGATTGCAGAGCCCCGGCCTGCCGGATGTATAATCAAGGAACTCATGCCTGACATGACGGGGGGTGTTTGATGTGGAAATCCAGCGCAGAGTGGAGGGCGGATATTTCTTTTCCCGCTCCGGCGCGGAAAGACGGTAATACTCCGAATTGCGGTCCGGGTGCAGGGAAATTCCGTAGAACATGCTTGACGCGAAACGCAGCAGCCGCGGATTTCTGCAGCGGTAGGATTTGTTCAGAACGATAACGGGGCATTTCCTGTATCGGATGAGCCATTCCATCGCGCTGCATGTCACCATTGCCGCGGATTCGTGAAGCGGCGTTCCTTTTCCCTCCTCGCCGAACAGAAGATCCAGAACCGGCGCCGGACGCGGGAAGGGCGGCAGCTGGCGATGGTCTCCGAGGAGAATGATCCGTGCCGCAAGACGGGTGCAGAGCAGAGTCTCTTCCGCATTTGCCATTCCCGCTTCATCTATGAGCAGAGTGTCGAACAAGCCATGACGGACGATTTCACGCTGGATCACGGCATCTTTCAGGAGCGTTGCATGAGTTCCCGCAAAAATGATGCCTTTGCCGTGACAGTTCCTGTAGACTTCGCCGTAAATTCCGGGAATGCCGATCCAGTGTTTTTCCGCGATGTCGCGCGCGATGTTTTCCGCGACGCGCCCGCAGCGCAAATACGGCAGGTCCGGAATTCTGCGGCAGATGTTGTCGACCGCCGCGTGAGAGGTTGCCGCAATCAGGATACGCTGTCCCTGATCCCTGCTGAGGGTGCGGACAATCTTTTCAAGAACATGGGTCTTGCCTGTGCCCGGCGGTCCCTGAATCAGAACGCAGCGGTTTCCGGAATGAATCGCTGTGCTCCATGCAAATGCCTGTGCAGCATCCAGTTGCGGAGGAGCGTGGAATGCTTCGTCCGGAAACTGGAATGTGGCTTTTGCGGCTCCGAGAATCATGCCGGAGACACCTTGCGCCTGACCCGTTTCGATTTCTTTCCGCATCTGCCTGAGCTGTTGAAGATAAAGCTCCGAGGGACCTCGCTGGAGAGTTCCCGTATAAGCCGCCGGCTCTTTCAGCAGTTCCTCTCCGATGTTTCTGCCGAGGCTTCCGATGATCTGTTCGCCGTCATAGTAATCGACTTTGAATACACCTGCCGGCGTTCCGGGCGGTGTTGTGAAAATATTCAGAAGATCGTCCTGGCAGACAGGGATATCTTCGGGAGGCTTCAGGCGGATGAACTGCAGATCGCCGTTGCACCCGATTGCCTCCGCACCGGCGAACGAGAGAGTGAAGCGGCGTTCAAATTCCAGCATCAGCGCGGCGGTTTTCTGAAGGAGTTCCATTCTTCGTTCGATTCTCCACGGCGTATCTGCATGGAGCTCCCGGACCGGATTCAGCAGAATTTCATCAAGGCGTCCGCTTTTTTCTTCCTGCGAGTAACTGCCGAACAGCGGCAGGAGCAGTTGATTTCCAAGTTCATCGAGCGCGTTGTCGGCAAGGACCTTTTCCATTTGGGCGTGAATCTCGTCCAGAGACAACTTCCTGAGTCCGGACACAATGCGCGGCGGGTAGAAAGCCGACGCCTCGGAGAGCAGGGCGGCAAAATCTTTGCGTTTCATCTTTTTTATGTCGGTGTGTCCGGATGCCGCAAACCATTTCTTTGCAGTCTGATACAGCAGATCATAAAGTTCCGATGTGTTTTCATCGGAAGAATATTCCGCCGGAAGCTGTTTCACCGTAAGACGTCCGTCGATGAAGCGGAGCAGGGAAAGCATACGACAGTGACAGCCGGTAATCTCAAGTGCCGCACAACTGTCTGGTTCGCTCCAGAGAAATTCACAGACCAGTTTCTCTTTTTCCGGCAGTTCGAACCGGTACCCGGCAAGAGAAAACGGTGTATCTTCCAGCAGAAAAGGTTCAGGATGGTGCAGTGACTCCCACAGTTCGAAAAACTTTCTGCTTTCGACCAGCGGACGGGATCGACTCCAGAGTTTTTCTCCTTCCGAAAGATAAAAATTGAATTTCGACAACTCTGTTTGCGCGTCTTTCACCTTGTTCCCCGGCCTCATGTTTTTTTGAAGCGAATCCTGACCGGAATATACTGCTCCTTGAATGGTAAAACAACCGTGGCAAACGGAAAAAAACTGTATTTTTACCATATCGCGCGGCGCAGGGTAAAACTGCCGGAATCCCGGAGAAAGAACCGGAAGGACAGAACCGTCTTTCCTTCCGGGGCAATTCCCGCGTGTTCTGCATCGGGGCAGATCATCCGTTTTCAAGTCTGTAATACATGACTGCGCCCGGCGGGCGGATATTCGTCAGGTCTCCGCGGTAATGTCGCAGATTTGTACGGATGTACGGATATTTTGCCAGCTCTTTTTCGTTCAGCTCGATGCCGAGCCCCGGACGCTCCGGGATAAGCATTTCTCCGTTTTTCAGGGTCAGGTCCTCGTTGCAGATGCCGGCGCGCCACGGCACGTCCGTCATCATCATTTCAAGCATGACGAAATTCGGGACACATGCCGCAAGCTGGAGTGTCGCGGCATTCGCCACGGGGCCGGACGGGTTGTGCGGGCAGAACCCAATATGACGGCACTCCGCCTCCGCGCCGAGCATCCGCATTTCCATGATTCCGCCCGCGTGTGAAATATCCGGCTGGATATAGTCGGAACAGTTCAAGTCGAAGAAGCGGCGGTATTCGTAACGGTTGTAGAGCCGTTCGCCTGCGGCTATGGAGACGCGCACCCGTTCCTTGACCTCTCGCATTCCCACTTTGTCATCCGGCGGAATCGGTTCTTCAAACCAGAAGATATCGAACTCCTCCAGCCGTTTGCCGATCTTGACCGCAGTCGGAATATCGAATCTGCCGTGTCCTTCGATCAGGAGCCGGACGTCGTCGCCGACAGCCTCGGAAACCTTGGCGATGCACTCCATTGCCCGATTCAGTTCCTGCCTGCCGATCTGCTGCCATGCCTTTCCGAACGGGTCCCATTTGCAGCCGGGAAAGCGGTTGCGGCGGACTTCCTGCGCTTTCTCCGCAAATTCGTCGGGAGTTTTCGCCGGAGAAAACCAGCCGTTGACATAGACCGGAACCGCATCGCGCACTTTGCCGCCGAGAAGCTGATATACCGGCACATTCAAATCTTTCCCCTTGATGTCCCAGAGCGCCATTTCCACACCGGCAAGCGCACTCATGAGCACAGGTCCTCCCCGCCAGTATGCGTCGCGGTAACAGTCATGCCGGAACGCCTCGATATTGTGCGGGTCTTTTCCGATGAGCCAGTGTTCGAGATCGTGGATTGCCGCCTGAACCGTCAGTTCCCTGTATTCCAGCGTAGCCTCGCCCCAGCCGTGAATTCCCTGGTCCGTCTCCACCTTCACGAATACGAAGTTGGTGCGGAAAGCGTTGCAGATAAAAGTCTTCAACCCTGTGATCTTCATAAACGGAACTCCTCTCCGGTGGTCATGGCAAAGGATTTCACTCCGAGCTTCCGGCATTCTTCGACAAACGGCGCCGGGTCGGCGGTGTTTTCCGCAAACAGTCCGATGTGCATCGGCAGAGCCGTTTCCGGCATTTGCGAACGGACACACTTCAACGCCTCGCCGCAGTTCATATTGTTGAGTTTGCCGTTGATGCAGATCAGCATCAGGGTCATGCCCTTTGTGGCGGGAGTCAGCAGACGTTCATCGAAATTCGTGTCGCCGCTCAGATAGATTTTCTTTCCCTCCGCTTCCATGACATAACCGCATGCCGTCGGATCGCTGTGCGCGGCAAAAACCGAGGTCACGCGGAAGGCGCCGAATGTATGAACACTGTTCATCGGGATTGGTGTGACAAGCGTTTCCGGAATTCCGAGCCGGAGAAAATGCTCGTATGAACGCTGCGGCCCCGCATAGCGGCATTCGGGATAAGCCTCACGGACCAGCGGTATTCCCTCCGGGTCAAGATGATCCATGTGGTCGTGCGTAACCAGCACCAGATCCGGTTTCAGTTCCTGCATGGGAACGGGAAAGGGATGCAGGCGCGCAAGCCCTTCTTTCTGAAATACGCAATCGCTGATATAGGGGTCAACGACAAGGCGGAACCCCTGGGATTCCAGTAAAAAACCGCCTTGCCCGAGCCATGTGATTTTCATTTTACGGCCTTTCAATCTTTGACTTCATCGAAAACGCGGACATAGTCCACGATAAAATAATCCGGCAGAACCGCCTCTTTCAGTTTCGGGCTCGGTTCATCGCCGTCCCTGTAGCCCATGCACTCCGTGGAAACAAGGATGAATTGCTCCCTGTGCGAAACGGGACCATCGCAATGCCATGATTCTTCTCCGTCAATATAATAAGTATAGCCGTCCGGCGACCAGTCGAGCCCGAACACGTGAAAACCGTCCGGAGTCTCTTTCAGTTTGCGTTCTCCCGAACCCGCACTTTTATGGTCGGCGCCGTAGCCGTTCCAGTGGTTGTTGTGGGAAACGATGCCGTCGCGTGTGAAGTTCTCCATGATGTCGACTTCCACGCCGGACTCCTCCGGGTTCAGGGTCGAGCCGATGCACGGAGACTGAAGCCAGAACGCCGCCCACCATCCGGGCTGTTCCGGCAGTTTGCAGCGGATCTCGTAAAAACCGTATTTATGCATGAACTTCGGCTGCTCGATCTTCGCAACCGGCCATACGAACTTGGGAGTCCCGTGGAAACAGAAGCCTTCTCCGGGACGGTCCAGGTAGTTGGAGCCGGTCTGAAGATGCGGCGAATAATATTGCCCGTTTCTTTCCTGAAGCGTAAGCAGAAGATTTCCCCTGCCGTCCGGCACCGCCCCCTGATCGGTGAATGTATTGTGCCGCTTCTGGAGCAGATGAAGCCGATAGCTCCATTTTGAAGTGTCCAGAGTGTCGCCGTCAAACTCGTCGTTCCAGACCAGTCTCCATTTTTTGTGTGCGGGAAGCAGACTTTTCACATGTTCCATTGCCAGAATCCTTTCCTTGTCTCAGGGCGCGTAATACATGCCGCCGTTGATGTTGATTGTTTCCCCCGTCACGTAACCGTTTCCGACCGCGAACAGAACTGCATCCGCGATTTCCCCGCAGGTCGCGCCGCGCCCCAGCGGAATTGCCGCGGACTCCTCGCGGTATTTTTCAGGCGTCAGACGCCTGTTGATATTTTCCGTGACTACCATTCCCGGGCACACCGTATTGGCGGTGATTCCGAAAGGCGCTCCGTTCTCCGCGAAAGCGCGGGTCAGCCCGTGCATTCCGAGTTTGGAAACTCCATAGGCAATCATATTCATCTCCGCGGGACGGAACGAACGCACCGAAGCAATGTTGACGATGCGTCCCCAGCCGTATTCCTTCGCCCGGTTGAAAAACGCCATGGAGCAGAGAAACGCTCCTTTGAGATTGACATCCATCACCAGCGACCACCATTCCCCCTCGGTCATTTCCGCCGTCCGCCGCCATGGGTCAAGCCGCGCATTGTTGATCAGAATATCGACCCTGCCCAGCTTTTCAAACATGGCTCCGACCGCAGTTTCGTCGGAAACACTGCAAACGCAGGCTTCTGCTTTTCCGCCGGATGCGGCGATTGCATCCGCCACTTTCTGCGCGTTTTCCGGATGATGCGCGCAGTTGACAATAACCTCGCATCCTTTTCTTGCGAGTTCGAGCGCAATCACGCGTCCGAGTCCCTGAGAGGCGCCCGTTACAAGCGCCCTTTTCCCTTTCAAGTCCATATCATGATTTCCCTTTCCCGGAAACACCGCGCCGTCTTGCACCGCGGCATATCACACGCTTTGTTCATTCTTTTCAAGTTAAGTTTTCCATCCTGCCGGGACACGGCGGCAAAGCGCCGCCTGCGTCTGTGCAGTTTATTCCTTCTCCGATGTTCCGGCAAAATCTCCAAAGGTCAGGAGCAGGGGATAATCCCGCAGAGGGAGATGATGGAACAGGAAGCATCCCCCGCTTTTTTCAATCATGTCGTCCGGCAGTTTGTAAACGGAGCCGTTCAGAAGATCAATCAGGCGGCATTCCCCGGAAACCAGAGCCAGCTTCAGAGAAACGGTGGACTCATAACTTGTCGTCAGAAGTTCCGAAGGCTTCCAGTAGACGAATGCGGAACTTCCGCCCGGTCTGCGGAATCCCTTGAAAAGCAGTCCGGCGCCTTTGTCGTCTTCCCGCAGAACCGAAGGCGAATAGGAAGGGATGAAATCCACCGGCAGGTCCTGAATGGAAAACTCCTCGCGGAAAATCGCGGCAAGCGTCTGCAGCGTACGGTAGGAAAGTTTCGGCTCATATTCGCCCGTGGCGACTCCGTCCTCATCGAAATCGGCGCTGAGGACTCCAAAATATGCGTAATCCAGATAGCTCGCCTTATCTCCGACCCTGCCGCCCAGCGCTTCGATCATGTCCAGGCAGGAGAAATAAGAGGTGAACTCGACACCCTGAAAGAGATGCGCCAGCATGTGACGGGCAAGAAACTTCGCCTGTTTCTCCTGTGTCCATGCCGCCCCCGAAAGGGCTCCGGCGCTGCTCCGGCGGGACTGCGCTCCGGTTTCGCCTTGAATCAGCCTGATCTTCGGATTGTATGCGTGGCAGAAGGCACGGATGGTCTGAATCCGTGTTCCAGCGCCTACCAGTTCATCCGGCGTATATCCATGATAGGTGAACGCGTCCATCTCCATCCCGGCGCCGGTCTCGAACACCTCATGAAGCCATTCCCATTTGTTGGAGCAGAAAGAGCCGCCGATCACTTTTGCATCCGGGTTTCCCTCATGGACAGCTTTTGCGGTCGCCTTGACGAACTCCCCGTATTCCGTTCCGCTGACTCCATGCTTCCAGCACCAGTCCGGTTCATTCCAGACCTCGAACCATGCGATCCGCCCTTTGTAACGGCGCACCGTTTCGGTGACATACCTGTGCCATGCCTGTTTCTGTTCTTCGTTCCTGACCGGCGGATACCCCACAGCTCCGAATGCTTTCGCCGCGTCCTCGTCATAAATTCCGTTTCCGTAACAGAGGCAGAGCCACGGCGTGAGCCCGCGCCGGAGGAGGTTGTCCACCACGCTGTCCAGCCACGTAAAATCATAGACTCCCTTCTTCTGTTCCGTACGCGCCCAGCCGGACTGGATGCGAATCCATTTGACGCCAAGCGCCGCTACTTTGTCGTAGGCCTTTTCCGGATCGAAGACCGCACGGTCCAGTTTTTCAAAACCCAGCCCGAAAGGCGAGGTTCCGACTTGTGACGAATGCACTGCTGTTACAGCGCCCACCTTCTGAAGACGATCCATCGTGATCTGTTCTCCTATTGAATTTATCCTATGGAATCAATCGTGGTAAGCGAGGCGGAAATCTCCTCCGCCGCGCCTCCGACGATCCGTTTGATCTCTACGATGTGTTCCGGCGTATATTTGCTGAAAGGAATCGAACAGCCCAGGGAGGCAATGAAACGCCGGTTGGAAAAAACCGGAAATGCGAAAATCCCCTGATCGCCCTTCGGAGAGCAATACATCCCTTTCTTTTTGATTTTCTCCAGCTCGGAAGTTACTTTTTCGCGGATTCTGAACTCAGGAAGCACCGTATTCTTTCGGGGAAAGGCATCATAATGTGCCAGTTGTTCCGCCGGGGTGCGGTATGCCATTTCAAGAACCCCCGTCGCGGTTTCATAAATGTCGTTAAAGGAGGGGGCGCCGAGATGAATAGTCCGTTCCGGATTGCAGTTCTTCAGATAAAGAACATAGCGCTCTCCTGCGTAAACCTGCGAAATCAGAACGGAATCCTGTACCGCTTCCGCCGCACGGTCAATCACCGGAAGCGCTTTCTTCATGAGCTTCGACTGAAACATCGCCATGTTGTTCAAGGTCAGAATACGCGGCCCCGCGACATATCCCGCCTGACGCGACACCTGTATGATGTAGCCGGAATCAAGAAGCATCTTCAAAATCCGCGAACAGGTCGCGCGGTTCAGTTCCAGCGCCTCGGCAAGCGCCATCGGTCCCATCGGATGCGGCGTGGCTTTGATGATTTCCTCCAGAATGCCGAATGTCTTATCCAATACTTTAATCATGGAAATTTCTCTGTTAAAAGTTCATAATATGAATTTTATATGTCTTATTATATATTATAATCTTAAATTATGAATTTTAAAGGGCGAAAATGAAAAATAAAGAGATTTTTCATGAAATGCGGCACTGCTGAAAGCGGGGATGTCTGTTCACGGTGCTGAGTCGTGTCTGACGGGGTAGTTCATTCAAAATGGTTTGACGCCGCGAGGTTCTGAAAACAGACACGGGGCGCAGAATGAAAATCCTGTGCCCCGTGTCTGTTTTATGACTGCATCCGGTGAAACGGATGACTGCTGATTCAATTCATCAGTTTTCCTGAAAGAATATTTTCATCGTTTCCGGCATTGACTTTTACCGTATGGATTTCCTTGAGGATGCTTTTCGGTGAGCGTGTACGGACTTTGACATAGTTCGAGGACCAGCCTTCATAACCGTTGTTGGCGAGGGTGCGCTCAAAGAGAACGGACAGTTCCGTTCCGATCAGGGACTTGGCGAACTCCGCGGCACAGGCAGCCTTGATGGGCTTGGTCGCCTCGACACGCCGGACCATTTCTTCGACGGGAATGCGTCCCGGAAGTTTTTCCGCTTTCGTGCCTTTTCTCGGCGAGAATGGAAATACATGGAGATTGGCGAAGTGCATGGACTTCACGAACTCGCAGGACTGCTCGAAAAGTTCCGCCGTTTCTCCGGGGAACCCGACAATCAGGTCGGAGCCGATATGGATATGAGGCATTTTACTGCGTGCGCAGTCTATCATCGACTTGTATTCCGCAAGAGTATATTTGCGCCCCATCGCTTTCAGTATTTCATCGGTCCCAGCCTGGAGCGGCAGGTGGAGGAAGTCGCAGATTTTAGGGGTGGACGCCATAAGGTCGATCACACGCGGGAGAATCTCTCCCGGTTCCGTGGAGCCGAGACGGATACGGAAGTCGCCTTCGACCGCAATCAGCTTTTCAAGAAGCCCGACCAGATCAAGACCGCCGCAGTTATAGTTGCAGACGTTGACCCCGGTGATTACGATCTCATGGAAACCTGCCTCAAGAAGCTGCTTGAAGTCCGCCATGATTTCCTCCACGTCGCGGGAACGTTCGCGTCCCCGGGCATAGGGAACGATACAGTAGGTGCAGAAGTTGTTGCAACCTTCCTGAATCTTCAGGTTCGCGCGGCTCTTGAACGGGAAGTAAGCGACGGCGTCCTCCTTGAAGACCGTTTCGTCCGCTGTTTCGGACGGTTTGTAGTCATGGTGCTGGATATTGAATCTGCGTTCCAGGATGGATTCCAGATTCTTTTTTTCGGCTTTCGTGAGGAGAATATCGAAATCGGAGTCTTCTTTGAGTTCTTCATCGACTTCCGCGGCGCACCCGGTGAGAATGATGTAGGCATACGGATGCTTGTGGCGGATGGAGGTCAGGAGCTGGCGCGTTTTCCGCGCGGCGGTGGCTGTGACCGTACAGGAGTTGACAATGACAAGATTCGGGCTTTCCTCGTAGTCTTCATCGACTATCTGGAACCCGCAGCGGCGGAGTCGGTCGCACAACAGTGCGCTGTCCGCCTGATTCAACCGGCATCCCAATGTAACAACAGATGCTGTAATGGTAATCATTTTTCTTTCTTAACCTCGCAAATGAAGAATGCAAATTTATATTTGTTTTCGATGACTCTCTCATTTTTCCTGAGCAGCCGCCTCAAGTCGGACGGACGCATTCCCGCGCCGGAAATTCTTCCGGTTCCGGTCAACTGGAACGAACGCAGGAATTCCGCCAGCCCGCTGTAAGTTTCGGAGCATTCTTCCGTTTGATACGCGCACAGAGAAAAACCGTTTCTGCTCAAGTGTGGTATAATACTCTCAAGTCGCGGAAGTTCAAGTCCCGGAAACGACAATGCTTCGGATTCAAAAAGTTTTTTCAGCTTTTCCGTCGATTCCGCCAGGGGAAGACAGAGGTAAAAACGGGAATTTTCACTGCGCAGGGTCGCCGCGGCATTCCGGAGAGCGATGTCGAAATCTTCCGCCCAGTGCATTGCCATGGATGACAGAACCGCATCGAATCCGTGTTGGAAAGGCTTCAGTTCCTGATTGAAATCGGCGCGCTCAAAACTCATCCGGGGAACTGCGGAAAATTTTGCGCGGCAGACATCCAGCATTTTATCCGACAGATCGCTGACGGTCAGCGCCGCATCGGGAAACAATACCGGCAGATGCGCGGTCAGGAGTCCGCTTCCTGCGCCGAGCTCCAATACGGAAGAAGCCGGCGCGTGCCCGGATTCATGGCGGCGGATGAAATCGGCAAACAGCCCTGCGGCTATACGCTGGAACGATGCTGCCGAATCGTAAGTGGAAGCGGCGGCGGAAAAATTCTTCTCAACCACAGAAGAACGGGACATGATCAGAGAACCTCCAGAGCCTTTCTGACAGAGTCAAGATCGACTTTTCCGTCGAACGGCAGGAAATGCCCCCCATCGTATTCTCCTGCACAGACTTTGCCTTTCAGGGAAAGAGAGCTCATTTCCCGATTGACGATCCTGTCGCCGGAACCGGTCAGCACTGCAACCGGACACTGAATCGAACTTAACAGATTGCGGTAATCGAATGCCGCCAGAAAATCCAGTCCCTCCAGCAATGCCGTGATATTCAGTTGCGCAGACACGCCGATACGCATTTTTTCAGGAAACGCGCAATTTCTGTAAAAGTGTTTCAGAGTGACGGCTGCATTCTTTTCCATTCCGTTTTTCAGCGCGGAAACATCTTCCCGTTTCCAGCCGCAGGGAAAATCGTTCGCATATGCGAAACGTGCAAACGGATTGAACAGGATCAATCCCCTGACCGATGGATCAAGCGCCGCACAGCGAAGCGCGAACGCGGTTCCCATGGAATGGGCAAGAATGATTTTGCCGGATGCGGAGCCGGCGGCGGGTTCTTTCATTGCCGCGCTGTCTGCGGAGAAGAACCCGTAATCGAAAAGCTCCGCATCGGGAGACAGATTCCGGTAGAGCGCCGGATCGACGCCCCAGCCGGGCAGGAACAGTTCAGAAATACTCATGAGCGGATCTGGCCGTCTCCGTAGATTTTATATTTGTAGGACGTCAATTCACGAAGCCCCATCGGGCCGCGTGCATGGAGCTTGTCCGTGCTGATGCCGATTTCCGCCCCCATGCCGAACTCACCGCCGTCCGTGAAACGTGTCGAAGCGTTCCAGTAGACGGTGGCCGAATCGACATTGTCGAGGAAATAGCGGGCGTTTTTCTCATTCTTCGTGATGATCGCATCGCTGTGCCCCGAACTGTACCGGTTGATGTGATCGACCGCCGCTTCAAGGGAAGGAACGATCTTCGCGGAAATGATCAGATCGAGGTATTCTCTTGACCAGTCTTCCTCCGTGGCGGGTGTGGCGGCATTGTCGAGTTTGCAATAGGCGCAGTCTCCGATGACCTGTACGCCTTCTTTCTTGAACATTCCGCCGAGAAGCAGGACGAAATCGGGCGCGATCTTTTCATGAATCAGCACTTTTTCGAGCGCGTTGCAGACTCCGGGACGCTGGCATTTACCGTTGCGGATGATATTGAGCGCCATCTCCGGATCGGCGTCCGCATCCACATAAAGGTGGCAGACCCCTTTGTAATGCTTGATGACCGGAATCGTGGACTGCTCCACAACGGCGCGGATCAGGCGTTCGCCGCCGCGCGGAATCACAAGATTGATGTACTGATCCATTTTCAGCAGAAGCGACACCGCCGCATGATCCGTGAACGGGACAAGCTGGATCACGCCATCGGGCATGCCTTTGCTTTTTCCGGCGGCGATGATGCAGTCCGCAAGCGCCTGATTGGAATGGATTGCTTCCGAACCTCCGCGCAGAATGACCGCATTGCCCGCCTTGAGGCAGAGTCCTGCGGCATCGACCGTGACATTCGGGCGGGATTCATAGATGAACCCGATCACGCCGAGCGGAACGGAAACTTTGTCGATCCGGATTCCGTTGGGGCGGGTGGTGGTCGAGAGAATTTCGCCCGCGGGATCGGGCAGGGTGACAACGTGGCGGAGTCCGTCCGCCATCGCCTTGACGCGCTTCGGGTCCAGCTTGAGACGGTCGAGCATGGCGGAGGAGAGTCCCTTCGCCGCGCCGTTTTTCATATCGACCTCATTGGCGGCAATGAGTTTTTCCGCGTCTTTTTCAAGCGCATCCGCCATTGCCGTAAGCCAGCTGTTCTTGAGTTCCGGCGACGCGTTGGCAATCTTGCGTGAAGCATTCCGGGCGCATTCGCCCATTTCAAGAAGTTTCGCCTTCATTTCATCGGCGCTTACAGAGTTTGCATTCGTTGTCATCGTACAGCCTTTTCTCTTTTTGGAATTAGTGACCCTATAAAATACCATTCTGAAGCCTCTTTTGCAAATGGCGCGGGAGGATAAGTAAGAAAAAGAGGTGTTTCCGCATCACTTCCGCTTCGGCGGCGGATTACGGAAATCTCTGCTTTCCGCTTTTTTCCGGTTTGCTTTTTCCCGGAAAGGCGTCTATGGTAATGGAAACCAATAAAAAAGGGGGAATTTGGTATGAAAACACAACTGATCACCACACTCGCCGTCGCCGCAATCGGAATCGTCCTTGCAGGATGCCGCACCGTCGGAGACGGAGTCGCCGAGCAGAAAACATTCGCCGGAATGCAGGTCGAGGCAATCGAAATCACCGGACCCTGGACCGTTGAAATGAATTGCGGCGCGAGGGAGAACTCCGTGACCGTGACGGTCGAACAGAACCTGTGGAAGTATGTCTCGATCAGAACCGGGCGGAAGTTCCGGCTTGCTCTGGACAAAGATGTCAGCTTTACCCTGCCGCTGAAATTGACGGTCAACTCCACCGGCAACCTTTCAAAAGCCGATCTCAAAGGCAGTGTCAATGCCACCGTATTCAACAACAAGGCACAGCTTTTTACGCTGAATCTGGAAGATCTCTGCAAATTCAGGGGGGATAATTCGGCAATCAGCATCGTCAACTGCGACATGGAGGGCAATACGGTGGCGCTTTTCACCGGTTCCATTTCCGATTTGAAGCTTGAAGCGGAAGAAAACACCATTTTCCGGGGCGGCAGTATTACCGCTGCAACCCTGAATCTGAACGACAAGGCTCTGGTTACACTGGAGGAAGTCGGTTCCGCGCAGGTCGATATGGAGGATCACAGCAAGCTGACGATCGGCAGGCTTGACGGCGCACTGACCGGCAAGGCTGTCGACCGGGCGCAGATCACCTACAGCGGAAAAGGGCTTTCGCAGGTCAGAACCTCCGGTTCGGCGGCGGTCGCCAGACAATAAAGCAAGTTGCCGTATCGTCACACAACCTGAAAGAGAGCGGAAACACTGTCTTTCAGGTTTTTTTGACGGCTCGCCCAAAACTCCGGGATGAGATACATAAGACTGAATTCAAACTTTTTGTCCTTCCGTTTCTTTCTGCCGGATTTTCGGCTGAAGCCTCTTTTTTCTGCCGGGAATGAAAAACTTTCCGTCTTTTTCACTGCGGCATGCAATAAATGATTCCTTTCACCCGTTTCATGATTACAAAACGATGGAATTTCAAAAAGAAAGGGGACAAAATGAAAAGGGATTGTTTTACATTGATGGAATTGCTTATCGTAATTGGAGTTATCGCCATTCTGGCGGGACTGCTGATGCCTGCTTTGAACAAGGCGCGCGGTCAGGCAAATAAGATCGCCTGCCGCAGTAATCTGAGGCAGATCGGGCTTGCGATTCAGAATTATACCGATGATTTCAAGGGCGTTTTTCCGCGTGTCGCCGTGATGAAGTCTATTGAGACGGATCCGGAGATTCCTGCGATTCAGGAGGTTCTCGCACAGCAGATTGGAGGGGAAAACTCGAAAGTGTTCCGTTGTCCGTCCGACCGCGGGATCAGCGGCATTGTAGGGGTGTTCACGGACGAAGATGAGGACAGCGATGAGGTCACGAGCACCAACTTCAATTATGCCGGCAGCAACGGCAAATCGGATTTCGAGAACGAAGGCAGCAGTTATGAGTTCAATACATGGCTTGCGGGACGCAGAATGACGAACCGTTCGCGCAGTATGCTGATGCATGATCTCAGGCCTTACCACGGACCCGCCGGAAAAATCGGTTCCTGCAACTATCTGTTCGCAGACGGCAGAGTCGACGACTGGAAATAAATACTTAATCAGGGAGCAGACACAATGACTTGCACGAAGAAGAAAACGGAAAAGAAAGTGATGGCGAAACGCCGGAAGATGACGGTTGCGGCAACGGTATTGCTGGCGGGGGCAATTGCAATCGGAACCGCCTCTTACCATGCTTTCCGCAAACCGCGCCCGAAATCGGATCGCCCGGAGGATATTGCAAAATTCGTCGCCTCGTCCGGTTTCAACCGCCTCAGCGCGGCGGAGCGTCAGGCTTACCTGCGGAAACTGCGCCCTGATCCGGCACAGGGACGGACACAGTCCCGTCGCCCCCGGATGCAGAATATGTCCGGAGAGGAGCGTTCCGCTTTCATGGCAAATATGATGCGTCTTTTCGAACAGGAGCGCAGCAGGCGGCTGAAAAAATATTTCGCTCTTCAGACGCAGGAGGAAAAGAACGCCTTTCTGGATGCCGAGCTCGCAAAAATGGAGCAGCGCCGCGCCGAATTTGAAAAACTGCGCCGGCAGCGGGATGCCGAACGGAAGAAACGCGAGGCGGAAAATAAGAATGGGCAGACTGTTGCCAATACGCGTCCGCGCCCCTCCGAAGCGGAACGCGCCAGCCGCATGAGGACACGCACGGAGTCCACTTCTCCCGAAAGCCGGGCAATGAATAATCAGTATATGCGCGATCTTCAGTCCAGAGCCAAAGCAACGGGCAGGAGCTTTGGAATGCGCGGTCCCCGCATGGCGCAACGTTGAACCGGGGAAAGACGAGGAGGCTTTACTCTATGATTTCCAGAATGGCGAGATTCCGCTCGGCTGTCTCATGCAGGAATGCTTTCATCGGAAGAAAATAATTCCCATAGATATCGTTCCACATGCTTTCCAGATCAAGATCGGAAGAATTCCAGATCGCCGGGTAGATTTCCGCTTCGCTGAGTTCCGCCGGATTCAAACGGCGCTTCATTTCCGCCGGGTCGAGTGAGTCCGTGAAATCCGCGATTCTCCTGACCTGATCCGGAGAATAGAGTTCGGCGGGACCATAGCCGATATCAATGTCTCCGACGCTTTCCGCCTCGGGAAACAGCAGAAAGCCGCGCGGAAAAGCAAGGTCCTGGTATTCGTCTCCGTTTCCCATCAGATAGTGGAGAATATGCCATGTCTTGTCAAGCTGAAGCGCATCGGCGGGGGCGATCGTCACATTGCGGATCAGTTCGGAAAATTCCTTTTCCGGCTTCTGCTGTCCGGGTGGTGTCTCCGCCTGTTTCGTGAACAATGTTTTCAATTTCCGGAGAAAATTTTTTTTCTGCGGCAGAGGGGGCATCTCCGGCTGCGGCTCGATATCAAGGAGCTTGTAGATACCGTAAGGTTCCCGCAGAAGTTCCTTGCGCACTTCGTCCGGAATTCTGATGATTTCATAAAGCATGCCCATTGCCGTTCTCCGTTTTGTATTTTCTGCGACGGGAAAGTTTGAAAATATACCTGTGCGGGAGAGAAATGTCAAACGAAAGAACGCAATTATGCCTCGTTGACTTTGTTTTCGAGCCGGAACCGGACCGGCGTTATTCCCGTGTTTTTGCGGAAGACACGGTGAAAATACGCCGCATCGCGGAAGCCGCAGCGCCTGGCGACGGAATCCATCGTGAACGAGGAGTTGCTCAGCAGCAGCATGGCTTTTTCCAGACGTTTTTTCCGCAGGAGCGCGCAGAAAGTCAGCCCGAAAAGATTCCTGACGGCTTCCGAGGCGCGGGGCGGCGTAAGCGAGAGTGTTTCCGCCAGATCCGCAAGCCCGATGTCGCGCACGCAGTTCGTCTCCAGAAATGCTTCGATCATCTCCCGGCGCGAGCTCGGGACATGAGGCGGTTTCCTGATTTGCAGGGCAAGACAGGAGGCGATGAGCATCCCATAGGCAAGAAACGGTTCCTCCTGTTCCGGTTTTAAAACGGGAAGCCTGATTTTGAGTGGAAGTCTGTGTGTCTGCGGATTGATGAGTTCCTCCGGTTCCCGGCGCGGCTGGAAAGGCCCGGCGAAAATCACGCCGTAAAGCTTTCCGTCGGCAACGATCGGGAAAACGGCTTCCCGCATTCCGCAATGGCAGCATTTGAAGAAGGGGCGGGGGTGTGTCCGCAGCAGTTGATGCTGAACCTTGTCCCGGTCGAATTCAATGCAGAGTTCAGTTAATTTATTCTTGTGCTCTTTCAGTCCTGTGCAAAAGGGATTCAGGTGGTATTGAGGCAGAGGGACGCCTTGAAGCTGTCCGCTGTAGTCGTGGCAGCAGAGGCGGCAGTGAAACTGTTCCTCAAAAATCCGGATTGCTTTTTCCTGAATCAGCCTGTTTTCCATTGGACTTATTTTCCTGTTTCTGAAGATGTGGCATAAAAATACATCGAAAAAGCAAAAAAATCCATAGATGTTTCTGTTTTTCAGAAATATATTTGTCTTCAGGTCAAAAAAAGGAGATCTTTTCATGAAGACGGTTGCTTACAGGATGGAGAAGGAAATTCCGGTGATTGCTGAGGCTGACGTGCTGGTTGTGGGCGGAGGTCCCGGCGGAATGAGTGCGGCGGTCATGGCTGCGCGGCAGGGCGTCAAAGTCGTATTGGCGGAACGCTACGGGTGCGCCGGAGGCATGGCGAGTTTCGGGGAAGTGACGCCGTTTATGGCGAATCATCTTCACGGCGAGACTCTTGACAGGCCGGTTTTCGTTGACTGGTGCCGCAAGATGTGGGAATACCGCGATGACGAAGTGAAAGAAGCCGTTTTCGATGAGAAGGTGATCCCCGGAACAAGAATTTCCAAAGATGTCGCGATGCTGGCTATGGAGGATCTTCTGCTTGAGGCGGGCGTGAAGGTGATCTATCATCATAATCTGGTGGACGTGATCAAAGACGGCGACAGGATCAGCGCGGCTGTGTTCAGCTCGAAGTCCGGCCTTTGCGCGATTTGCGCCCGGGAATATGTGGACGGCACAGGCGACGGCGACCTTGCCGTGCTCGCCGGATGTGATTTCGAGTTCGGCAATGAGGACGGATTCTGCCAGCCGATGACTTTGTGCTTCAAACTCGGCGGTGTGGATGCGGCGCGTATGCCGGACCGCGCGGGGATCAACCGACTTTACGATGAGGCGAAGGCCGCCGGAGAGATTGTCTGTCCGCGTGAAAATGTGCTCTGGTTCCTGACGCTTGAAAAGGATGTGATTCATTTCAATACGACGCGCATCATCAAAAAAAGCGGCGTCAACGGGCTTGATCTTTCCGATGCCGAAATCGAGGGCAGGCGGCAGCTCCGCGATTTCCTGAAATTCCTGCGCAGGCATGTGCCGGGATTCGAACATGCCCGTATTCATTCGATCGCGCATCATGTCGGTATCCGCGAATCGCGCAGAATCATCGGGGAGTGCTTTCAGACGGTCGATGACTTCACCACTGCGAGAAAATATGCGGACGGCATTGCAAAGGTCCGCTATCCGATTGACATCCATAATCCGTCCGGTTCCGGCACAATCATCAAGACACTGCCGGAAACGGAGTGGTATGAGATCAGTTTCCGTTCCCTGATTCCGAAGAAGTGTTCCAATCTGCTGATGGGATGCCGCGCGATATCCATCGACCACGCCCTTCACAGCAGTGCGCGTGTCATGCCGCCTGTCTGTTCCATCGGGCAGGCAGCCGGAATGGGAGCGGCGATGGCGGTGAAGGCGAATTGCGCTCCCGCCGGACTGAACGGGGCGGAAGTCAGAAAGAACCTTGCCGCCGCGGGAGCCGATCTCTGATTCGGAAACTGTTTTCATGGCGTAGTTTGCGGCGTGAGAACAGTCCTGCCATGTGGTCTCGCGGGGCTTTTCTGCCTTTCAAATCTTTTTTCGTATATGTATTCCCCGCCGCCTTACGGCAGGAAAATGTAGCCGGGAAGTTTTCTGATATCCTTTTCCGGCTTTTGGTTTTTCCATTCTTTCGGCGGCATCCAGCCGGGTGTCAGCAGAGCACCGTATGCGGCTGCTGCCGGAGCGATGGTTTCCCATACCGTGAATTCATTCTGATCGACCGCATAGCCCTCCAGGTTTGCGAATTCACGCCAGAGCGGAATCGCTTTCTGGATAATCCGGTAACATTCCGCGGTATTCATTTTTTCTTTGGTCCGGAGACTTGCCGGCAGGAGATTGATGTCACAGCCTTTGAATTTATGATCGGGACGCGGCTTACAGGCATAACGATAAATCATGCTTGCGGCTGAATAGTTGTTTCTTCCGGTGAAAGTGTAGGGTGTGATGCCGGGAATGGGATCGACCAGACGGTCGTTCCACGCCCACATGGGGAGTGAGAGAATGCGGACGGGGTAGACTTTGCCCAGTCCGGTCGTCATACTGCGCCCCATCGGATTGGCTCCCATCATCCAGTCGAATGCCAGAAAAGCGCCGTCCCGGTATTTTTCCATGCCGTCGATTCTCCATGCCATGATCAGGTAGGCGCCCTTTGAGAATGGGAGTCCGGCGCCCCATGCCAGATAAGTGAAGTAAGGGCTTTTCAGGCTCCAGTTCAAGTTCCGGTAGGCAAGCGTCTCCTGATTTTTCAACAGCTCGTCAGCCTTTTCACGGATCATCCGGCGGTATTTTGACGCCTGTGTGAAAAGCACTCTTTCATCTTCGGCAAGTTCACTCAGAAAATAAGGGCTCTTGGTATCTTTGACGTCAGCCAGGATCTTCCCGAAGTCGAGTTTATCCAGAATGTCCAGATATTTTGGATCGCCGGAAAACGGTTCCTGCGGATTCGGGGAGATGGCTTTCGTGTAAAGATAGAGATTGAGCGCCGCCTTGAACAGATCGCCCTGCGGGAGTTCCTCGGGTTCCGTGTAATGGTAAACTCCCCAGTTCATGATTCTGAACTTCGTGTCGGCGCGATTGGCAGGATTCATCGCAAAATTCCATGCCTTTTCCGCCGATTTGAAGAAAAGCTGTGCCGGCTCCTTTCTGCCGCACCGGTCATAAGCGCGGGCGAGTTTCGCCGCGTGTGCGCAGTATTGAAGCGTGCTTTCGCGTGTCGGGAGCGCCAGATAATAACGCTGGGTGTCTTTTACCGGATCATAGATTTTGGGGTGACTGGTCGCTTCAAGCCAGCAGCCGACTCCGCCCTTTTCATTCTGGGCGCGCCGCCAGACCTCGACTCCCCATGCCGCCTCGTCAATGATGTCGGGGATGCCGTTGCCGGATTCCGGGAGATCCAGTTGGGCGTCTTTGAAGTTTTCTGGAAAGAGAAGATAGATGGAAAGCAGGGAGTCCACTACCTGAAAGTGATAGGTCCTGCGGTCGAAATCTCCGGCGTCCCACCAGCCGCCGCAGACGTCGGGGAGCGCCTCGTCGGTTGCGGTTGCCTTGACCACATGGAAATGGCTGAGATCTGCCTTGGTGCCGTCGCTGCGGATGATCCGGCTGTTTTTTCCGCGATAATGGCGGTCGTTCGGCGGAAAGCCGCCGCGGTAGGAAATTTTGTGATCCGCACCCATGCTCCATTGCGTATGGGAGGGGGTTTTGGCGATTCCCGAACGCTGGTGAAACAGTCCGCGCATTTGAACGTAAAACGCCCTTCCGATTGCATCGTCGCTGACTGCGAAATCCCAGGAACGCCCGACATCGGGCACATGGATGTAATAATTTCCGGTTTTTGAGAAGTCCGAAAAATCCAGTTCCATGATTTCTTCCCCGTAAAGCGCGATTTTCTCCCGGTCGCGCATGATGTGCTGGTCCGGCATTCTGTAAGTAATTTTTCCGGTAAATGCGATACTGCCGTCTTTCGTGTCGCGCAGATGGAACTCTTTGCCTTCGAGATGTTTCACGGGGAGAGGTCCCTGTTCCGCGAGCCACATTCCGAGATAGGCGTATTTCCGTTTCGCCGCCGGAGCGTATCCGACCTGATTGACCTTGATCGCACGGGAAATTGTCTTCTTGTCATCATACCGGAGCGATGCTTTTTCGCCCGTTGTTGCGGATATCTCCAGCAGATCGTTGTTTTTGAGCGGTTGATCGAGTCTGATATAGGCAAACGGAACCAGTTCGGCGCTTTCCGTCAATACGATTCCTCTGCCGTTGACGCGGGGCAGACGTTTGATTCCCACGGCATTGATCCAGTAGCCATGTGCGGCGGGTAAGGTTTCCCTGCCGTTGACTTTGATCCTGAAGTATGCCGGGTTTTGAAAATTGTCACGTATCGAGGGCAGATAGCGGGACATGATGTCGGCTGCTGCGAAGTTGTAAAAGAACTGGCGCGACCAATCCTTATTCCGTGGAAGCTGTTCCGCGCCGGCAAGCCGGCTGTGATAGTTTTCCAGAATCCGTTTTGTGAAAAAATCGTCATACAGCCCCGCCACCGCAATATATCCATTGGTCAGGGGAAAAAGCAGCATTTCCCCTTTTAACGGAACCGGCGCGGCTGAATCGCGCGGAATTCCTGCGACTTCTGAGATTTGCAGTCCGAACGAGAAGTGCGCTGAAAATATCGCCGGAATTGCAAGCAGCGCCGGCAGGATGGAAAATCTTTTTCTCATGGATTCTTTTTCTGTCGTCATTGAATGGTTTTTGTTACAGACAGCCGGAAAACTGGAATGTTTCAAGTACTCTACTATAGCATTCATCTCAGTGGATTCAATGTGCGGACAGGAAATAACCATGTCTGTATTGCCAAAATATCCTGAAAAAGAGTGATTCCGGTATCCTGAATGATTGCATTTCATTCAAAGGAAATGTATATTTGGAACATCACAAAATCAATGACTGGGAAGGTGCCTATGTTTGGAAAATTTTTAGCTTCCGCAACTGTTCTTCTTGTTCTGGGACTTGGCGCAGGATGTTCTTTTACCAACAGTTCACGCCAGATCGTGGCGCTGACCATTGATCCTGCGGATGCGCGGGTGATTGCCAACGGTGTGGAATATCATAACATCTCACCTCAGTTCATTGAGGCGAAACGCAGCAGGGAACTTCTGCTTGTCGTATATAAACCCGGATATCGTGAAGCCCTATATACGGTGGATTACCAGCTCAGCGACACCGGCAGGATCGACGCCTGGGGCTCCATCTTCATTCTGCCGTTTTTCGGTCTCTTTTCCGAAGGCGCATGGGAATTGAAAGAGAACAATATTTATATCAAGCTTGTGCCGCTGCCCGATGAAAAAGCCATGAGTGAAGAACAGCAGAAGACTCTGGAAGAAAAAGACCGGATCAATGCGAAGTTCAAGGAAAACGCCGTGAAAACAGGTATGCCCCGGAAATTGGAATCTGCCCCGGAAGCGGAAAAGCAGTAATTTGTTTTGACAAGCCTTATCCGGCGGCGCTTCCGTTTTTTCCCGGTACCGCCTTTTTCATGATCACGGAATTTTTTCTGATCGCCTGCCGTGTGGTCCAGACTGCGGCGGTCAAAGCGAAAATCAGCATCAGTTGGTAGAAGTTGCAGTACTGTTTCAGGACCCATTCGATCAGCGATTGCAGATAGTTGGCGCAGAGTCCGCCGAAAATGCCGACGGAGACCCCGAAACATGGCGCATTTCTTAAATACCGCAGGCAGCCGAATGAGCGGATGAAGTAGTAGCCATACCAGATCAGCAGCATCGCCAGTGAAATCCAGCCCCCCTCCGCGGCGACCAGCAGATAGGTGGTTTCCACAATTGCGCCGAAGTCCTCCGTGTCGGGGTGAATTATCATTCCTTCAAATTGTTCCCGCGCATACTCTTTGTGCGGTCCCGTGTAGGCGGAAAAATTATTTGCCCCGACACCGAAAAGGTAATGGCCGTTGGCGATGCGGACTGCGGCTTTCGCCAGATTGATACGGGTCGTCTTGGAGGATACCGGGGCATTTTGGAAACGCTGAATGATGCGCGGTGCGGCGTATCCCAGCAGGATGAGCGCTCCCGCCAGTCCGAGGAGGGTGAAAAGAATCTGGCGCCTGGTGATTCCATTGAAGATCAGGGTGAAAAATACCACGACGGCGCATCCGATGAAATAGCAGAACAGCCCCCCGCGGGAGTAGGTGAAAATAATAAGCAGGACCGTGGAGAGCTGTCCTGCCGCGACCAGCAGGACCTGGAGGCGATTCATCTTCTCGTTCAGCAGGATGCCGAGGAGCAGCGCTCCGAAAAGCGAAACATACAATGCCAGAGAGTTTTGGTGGGGCAGGGTGCTGGGAATCTGATAGTACATCCCTGTCAGGTATTTCTGGTAAAGGCCCACCAGCAGCATGAAAAACAGGGTTCCGCAGATTGTATAGACCAGCGGCCAGAGCTTTTTGCTGTTGATGAAGAAGTTGTATGCCGCGAGAAAGAAAATGTACATCCAGATCATTTTTACGATTTCAAATCCCCATTGCGGCAGATAGACTGCATCAATGCCGGAAAGCAGAACCGTAATAAAATAAAGTCCGTAAAACCATGCTCCGCGGGGCGCAAAGGAGATTTTGCACTTGGGGTCGGCCAACATGCTCAGAAGGACGATGGCAGAGGAGATGTCGACCGTGGTGAGTGCGAATCCGCGCGCTGTTCCCGTCCAGTCCGGGATCGGATAAATATGAATCGCCAGCATGCTGGATGTGAAGAAAACCATCATGCAGAAAAATACCAGGCGGAATACCGGATACATCCGCGCCAGAATGACTCCCAGCGGAATGACTCCGAGGAAAATGATGAGAAATACCAGTAATTTTACCATTGTGTGCCTAGTCGTTGGACCAGTAAGCACTGGGATTGCCAAAAGGCCCCGCCAGCATGCTGAGCCCCTGAAGGGACGGCAGTATTTTGCGGACGATGACGTTCCAGTCGGAAATGCCGTCTGCCGGAACATAGACGATATCATTTGCCTGAAGCGGGAAGTCCATAATTTTGCCTTCCTGCATTTTTGTGACGTTGACCGTATAAACCACGGGATTCTTCAACCCGCCGCGGATGACTTTGATCTCGTCGCTGTGAGTTTCACGGAGTCCGCCGCCGTAAGGCAGCGCCTGAAGAACGGTCATGCCCTCTTTGAATCCGACATAAGTCGGTTTCCCTACCTGTCCGAGCAGCGCCACGGTACTGTTCATCACGGACGGGATATAGATATAATCCCCGTTTTTCAACGGGATATTGTGAAGCGGATCTCCCCGCAGAAGCGCTTTCTGGAAATTGACCGGAAGCAGCCTGCCGTCTCTCGATATGTAGGCATTTTCCAGATCGGCGAGTTCGACGGTATCGCCGTGAAAGAGCCCTTCGGAAAGCCCTCTCGCCATGGCGACCGCATCGATCAGGCGGGTGTTTCCTATGGAGATCGGGTAACAGCCCGGAACATTGACTCTGCCTACGATGGTGAAATTGTATCCGTTGATCCGGATCGGGATCAGAGATACGAGAGGTTTTCGGATGTACTGGGAAATCTGTTTTTTCAACGCTTCCGTCGCCTCTACCAGAGAAAGCCCTCCGATTTTTACGGGACCGATCAGCGGAGCGCTGACAAAACCGTCCGGCGTGACGATGATCTGCCGCACCGTAAGCTCCGGATGCTCATATACCGTGATGTCGAACTGGTCGCCCGGCGTTATCTTGTATGGAGAAGTGTCCGGCGTATGAAGTTTCTTCAACTGTTCCGTAAGGTCTCTTTCATTTACCGGTTCGGGCGGTTTGACCGAATAGTGGTTCGGGATGGCGACCGGTGCAAAAGAATCTGCCGTGCAGCCTGCCAGCAGCGCCAGAAAAGCAGAAAATGCAAAGAGGATGATTTTTTTCATAGACTGACCTTGCGGTATATTTTGTTTTCAACGTCATAAAGGAGACCTGCAATTCTCTGAACCTTGCAGGTATTGAGCTGGAGCAGTGTCTGGTAAATCTGCCACTTCGAGGTTCTGCCGTAACGCATCGGGATGACCGTCAGATCGGCGGACTTGCAGATTTCGGAATAGAGCTGGCGGTGCAGTTCAAATTCAAAAAGCTCCCAGATGACAAGGTCGAACTGCTGAAGCGTATTGCGCAACTGCCCGATGCGTTCCTCCTCCGGCGGAGAGATGAACGCAAGATCGTCCAGCTTGAAATAGAGAACCTGGTCTTTCCCCGGTTCCGGCAGTGTGTCCGTGAACCCGTAAAGAAAATCATTGACCAGATAACGCGCACTGCTGGAGGTCTGTTCCTCCGGGGCGACCCGGATAATCCGGTAGCTGACATCCCTTTTCACTTTCAGGATTTCGCAGAATTCGTTCAGGATATTTGTGCTCAAATCTTCCTGCTGCGCAGGTGCGATGGCAATGATGGCCGGAGTTTTTTCAACTCCCCGCAGCAGTTCCTCCGCCTGATTGACTGCTCCCTGCAATGCACTGTAGAAATCCGCGCGGCAGTGATGGTCGAAGTGCGGGATGATGCCGAGAGCAGGGATGTGCAGGGCGTCTTCGATATCCACTTTGGAACGGACGGAAAGATTGATGAACTCTTTGCCGAGAACGAAACCGCCGCTGAGGACGGCGCCCAAAAACAGTCCGAGCAGGAAAAAGAGCGGACGCCTGCGGGGAAGCGGATCGGTGGGGACGGTGGCTGTCTCCTGAATGGTGACGTCCGTGAAAGAGCGGTCGAGGAAAAGCTGAAGTTCCTTTGTCAGGGCTTCCTGCTTGAGAAGCAGGTTTCTTTTCTGGTTGATCTGGTCTTCCAGCAGATTCAGAGAGGGGGCGAGCAGATCCAGTTTGTCGCGTCTTTCCTTCAATTTTGCGAGTGTTTCCGTATAAGTGGCGATGGTGCTTTTCAATGCCGTTCTTTCCGCCTTGATCTTGTGTTGTTCGTTGGAAAGATTGATGTATTCGGCGTTTCTGCCGTTTACCACTTTTACTTTTCCGTCATCGGCCTTGTTTTCCCTGATGGAATCTTCGAGAGCCTTGATCAGCGTCTTCTGCTTTTCCACGATCGGATTATTGTCCGTGTAGCGCTGGCGGAGACTGGAAAGTTCCAGTTTGAGATCGGCAAGTTTTCTGTCGCTGGAGATATTCTGTTCGGAATAAAGTTCCACGATTTTGGGAGTCGTCTGGAGCTGGACCTCAAGATCATCATATTTTTTCTGAAGCGCGTCCAACTGCGTTTCCGCATGAAGAAGACGGTCCTCCTGAATTATGATTCTCTGGGCATTGGTCGCCTGTTCCTGGGTCAGCGAGCTGATGTTGTTTTCATCGTAAAGTCTTTTCTTGCGGCTCAGAAGATCGTCCAGTTCTTTCTGCAGGCTGTTTCTGCTGCGGATGCTGCTTTCGCAGATCTGTTCGATGTTGGTGCGGATGAATTTTTTATAATCCTCAAGAAATACCTCCGAGAGAGTGTTGGCGATATCCGCGGAAAGCTTCGGATTCCTTGTGGTTGCCGTAATGAAGAAGTAGTTTGAATTCCTGGATGCCTGCCGGATGCTTATGGTCCTGAACAACTGTTCGTGGGTATAGTTGAGTTTCAAACGGCGTGATGTTTCATTGAGATTCGCCCGGCTGAGGATCATATTGAGTATCACGTTGAATTGAGTGGATACATAACCGGTGGGCAGGGCGCCGCTGCGTACGTCCGCAACCTGGCGTACCAGCGCCGTGCTTGCAGAATAGGCTTTCGGCGCAAGAATGCTTCTGGCGGAGAAGAACAGAATTCCGGATAATAACGGCAGGGATATGAGCAGCCACCATCTGTGCAGCAGGGCTGTGAACCAGAAAATCAGATCCCTGCGGAAGAGATCGCTGATTCTCTGTCTGCCCGGTTGAACCGCCGGCGTTTCGTTTTGTTCTTCCGGAGTATTGATTTCGTTATTTTCTCCAAGAATCATATTGTTTCTCCTGAGTTCATGCAGTACCCGTTGCATCAGGTCCGTTTCAATAAATTGCGCATCAGGATTCCCTTCAGGATTTTGAAGTTATTCCAGAAGCTTGCGTGATACATATAATACAGCTCGTCAATTTCTCTTTGAAAGGGATCATTGTCATGCTGAAGATATTCCGAATAGGAAAAGATGCCCGGCGCATAGTCCGGAAACTGTTTCAGGATACGTGTATTTTCCGGGGTCGCTTCCAGAATATAACTGCCGACAAGACGGAGCCTGCCCGTCAGGACCAGTGGCAGAAGATGGTAGCGGTCCAGGGAAAATTTCAGGAAATAACGTCCCGGAAAACTGTCCGGCGGCTGAATGTACAGATGCAGTTTCAGCTTCCTTTTACGCTGCTGGTTCATATAGCATTCCACTTCTTCGGCATGTATCCGTATGAAAGGGCGGAACAGCAGAAACGGGATGAAATAGAATACGAGCATGAGAAGCGCTATGACTCTTTGAGTGACCGGGCAACTCCAGTAGCCCTGTTTGACCAGCGGTGTCAGCAGGAACTCATCGACGATGTCGAGCTTGACCCCTTTCCGGGGATCGATGATGTAATTGCGGTAAATGATTTTGTCTTCGAACTGGAGTTTGCTGCCCACATAAGTGTTGCCCATCACAATGGCATTGTTGAGAATGACGCCGTTGTCGATCAGGGAGTTGTCGCCGATGATCGCACCCGGACCGACGCAGGAATCTTTTCCCAGTTGGATCGAACTGCCGAGAATGACCGGTGTGCTGACCGTGACGCTTTTTGGAATCTCTACATCGCGCCCTATGATGAATGTGGCGCTGTCGCCGTACCCCGGCAGGTTGTAACATGCGGACTGTTCATATACGATCCGCATGTTCTGCTGATAAAACATCTGAATGGAATCGACCGGAGTAACTTCAAGGATATCGGAACAGAGCTGCATTTCCGCAGGGGTGTCCGGGAAATCGGGGAACCTGTTCCTGCCGATCAGATACCAGCCGTCCGTTTCAGTAAAAGCCCTGCCGCAAAGGGTGTCCGCGTCGAATTGCAGAGGTTCGGGTTTGCGCTTGTCATAGTCAATCCAGATCATGCCCGACAGAAGCAGCAGGTCGTCGCCGGCGCAGAATGCGCGGTTTTTCAGCAGGAGTTTTTTGAGGGTTTCCTCCGGATGAGCTGCCGCATAGCTGATTTGAATTCCCAGCGGCATACCGTCACCGAAATGGTCGTAAAGCTCCGACGTGGGATTGTCCGAAACGATCCTGATCTCCCGGATTCCGCTCAGAATGCAGAAATCAACCAGAAAACCGAGATAAGGTTTGTTGCCGAACCGCAGCAGGTAAGGCGGATAATCCGGGAAAAATTTCCGGATCCACTCCGTGCTGGACTCTGGACAATACAGGATTGCTTTCATTCCATTCCTTTTCAGTAGGCGCCGCGTCCGGTCAGGACCGCCGGAATTGTTTTCAGTAAAATCAGAAGATCCTTCCAGATGCTCTGGCTTTTGATGTATTCTTTATCCAGCATTACCTGCTGATGGAACGGGATATCGCTTCTGCCGGAGATTTGCCAGATGCAGGTGATTCCCGGAAGAATCTGGAGACGCTTCCTGTCGTCGAGCGTATAAAGATCAACCTCCTGCGGCAGGGGAGGGCGCGGCCCGACGAGGCTCATATCCCCGAGCAGGACATTGAAGATCTGAGGCAGTTCATCAATACTGTATTTCCGGATGAAGCGCCCGCAGAGCGTAATGCGCGGGTCCCTTTTCATTTTGAATATGACGCCGTCGCCGGATTCATTTTCCTCTTCCAGCTCCTTTCTCCGTTTGTCCGCGTCCACATACATGGAGCGGAATTTATAGAAATAGAAGTGGCGTCCGTTGAGCCCTACCCGGACCTGACGGTAGATCAGCGGTCCCGGAGAATCCAGCTTGACCCAGATTGCCGTGATCAGAAATACCGGCGAAAGGCAGACCAGCAGGATGAGGCTTCCGACCAGATCGAAGCATCGCTTCAACAGATAGGCGCTTCTGACGGTAAAGTTCCAGACCCTGATCTTGAAGTTGATTCTCTGGATATCCTTCTTATGCTTCGGCTTAAGCAGGAATTCCATCAGTTCCTTCGTCTCACAGCCCAACGGCTTTTTTTCTGTTTTTCCGGGTTTCATATCATAGCCCCCTCAACAGCATGCCGGAAGTGGCGCAGAGATAAGACTTCTACTCTTTTGCGGCATTGATCGCTTCTTCCAGGCTGTCGTAAATATCGAAAATACGATACGCCTTCGTGATTTCAAAAATCATGCGCGGCTTGTCAGTCAGATTCGCAAGTTTGAACGTTCCGTTGAACTCCGTACAACTTTTCAGGCAGAATACGATTGCCCCCAGCCCCGTGCTGTCCAGGTAATCCATTCCGGCGAGATCGAACACAAAACGTCTGTGGTCGGCAAACAGCTTCAAAAAGGCGTTCCGGAGATCTTCCACGCTTTCCGCGGCGAGACGCCCTTTGATTTCGACTACTGCAACGCCGTTCTTCTCATAACTGCTGATAACCATGGTAAAAAATGATGCTCCGTTCTTGTGAAGTGCAGACCTTTATAATACTGTACAATAATATAGTTCGTATTTCCGTGATTTGCAACAGCTTTCCCGTGTTTATGGCTGCTTTTTTCCGAATGGAGCCTCCCGCACTGCCGTGTACCGGAAAATATTCGGGAAAAATCAGTCCGGCACCTTGCAATCAGGAAAATAGCCTTTATTTTAAAGTTATATGGTAAACCAGTAAACTTTTGAATGAGGCGTTTATGGAAAATATTCCGATGTATCAGCATATCAAGGATATCCTGAAGGAGGAGATACGGCAGGGCAAATACCGTCCGGGTGACAGACTGCCTTCCTCCAACGAGCTTGCCGTCCTGTTTTCGACCAGCCGGAATACTTCGGTCAAAGCTCTGAATGAGCTGGTCATGGAAGGTGCCGCTTCGGCTGTGAAGGGGAGCGGAACCATCGTGAATGACCTGCATTCGGAATCCGGCGGGGGAAAATCACCGGTGCGGAAGAACTGTCCCGACATCGGGTTGCTTCTGGCGGACCTTGATGACCTGAATCATCCTTATATCACGCGGATTCTCCACGGAATTTCGGAACGGGGAAAGACGCTGCCCTGTTCCCTGCGCATTTTCTGCATCCGGAACACCTCGATCCGGGAGTTTGCCGCACAGCGTCATTTTGACGGGCTGATTGTGATTACGGAATTGCCGGAAACTTCGATCCTGTATCTGAAACAGCAGGATATTCCGTTTGTCCTGCTGGGAAATGACATTGCCGGAGAGGATGTCGCCGTGGTAATGAACGAGGCTTTTTCCGCGATGTTTGAGGCTATGCGGCATCTGGTTCGTCTGGGACACCGCCGGATCGGGGTGTTGAGCGGGCCGTCCTGCAAGGCTGTCACGACCGGCGGATATCTTGCATACCGGCAGATGCTTGCCGAACTTGCTCTTGTCGAAGATGAGTGTTTTTTCAAGGCGTGCGACTGGGGAGAGGAGAGCGGATATCACGCTTTCAAAAAGCTCTGGAACGAAGGAAAGCGTCCGACTGCGCTGATTGCATTTGAGGATTATATGGCTTACGGGGCGATTCGCGCGGCGGAGGAAGCCGGACTTGCCGTTCCGGATTCTCTCTCTGTAATCGGATACGGCAATTACCCCGTAAAGGCGGGTGACGTACCGCTGACCACATTCGATCACCATATCGAGGATTTGGGACGGAAAAGTCTGGAACTGATCACGGAAATCCTGAAAGGCAAAGCGCCGCCCGACCGCAAAATCTATCTGAGGCCGCAGATGATTGAGCGCGGGAGTTGCATCAAATATCCGCAGAAGCGGAAAAAGGAGAAAAAATGAGTATGCAGGTAAGAGAGTTCGAAGAACGTGACGCCGGACAGGTTGCCCGGATCATGTTTGAAAGTTTCAGGACATTCCTGGGAGAACGCATGGAGAAGGATGCGTCTGAATCCGAAGCCTATTGGATTCGCTGTTCTTCGGGAAAAACGGAACATTCCGTCACCCGTTCCTTTGTGGCGGAGGACGGGGGGAGGGTGATCGGTTATCTGTGTGTGTCCGCCAACACGAAGTGCGGGTTGGGAGTCCTGAATGTGATCGGGGTCGATCCGGACACGTTCTCAAAGGGGTGCGGACGGGCGCTGTTCCATGCCGCCGAGTCTTTCTGGAAGGAGTTGAAGATGCGTAAAATTTATACCTGCACTTCGCATATCAACCTTCGTGCGCAGGCTTTTTATAAAAAGATGGGATTTGCCGAGGAGGGGCGTCTGAAAGATCATTTTTACAAGGGTGTGGACGAAATACAGCTTGCAAAATTTTATGAATGAAAGAAAGGATGAATCATGTTTGTCGATATTCATGCTCACGCGTACCGGAAACCGGTGCCGTTTGTCGTGCAGTTCCCGAGTGTGGAGGAACTGCTGAAACGTTATGACGAATGCGGAATTGAAATGGGATGCGTTCTGCCTGTCGTGAACTCGGAAATTTATCTGCCGCAGGCGAATGAGGATATCCTTGAGATGGCGGAACAGCATCCGGACAGGATCATTCCTTTCTGCAATGTGGACCCGCGCGCCCTGAGCGATTCGCCGTATGCGCCTCTGGACCGTGTGCTCGCTTATTACAAGGACAAAGGATGTCGCGGAGTCGGAGAGATCATGCCGAATCTGGCGACGATGGATGAACGTGTGCAGAATCTTTTCCGGTGCGCGGAGAAGGTCGGGCTTCCAGTGACGTGGGACGGTTCCGACCGGATCGGCGGAGATTTCGGGTTGTATGACGAACCGGGCATTCCCCAGTTTGAACGGACGCTTGCGCGTTTTCCGAAGCTCACTGTATTTGCGCACGGCCCGATTTTCTGGTCTGAACTGGGGAGACTTGAGACTCCGGCACAGCGGAAACCGGTTTTCAACGACAATGCGGATTATGTATTTTCCGAAATGCCGGTTTCGCCGATCCGTGAAGAAGGCGTGGTCCCGAAGCTGTTCCGGCATTATCCGAATCTCCTCGGAGAACTTTCCGACGCCTTCCGCATGTTGAACTGCGATCATGACTACGGTCCGAAGTTTCTGACGGAGTTTCAGGACAGGCTGTTTTTCGGCACGGACATCTGTTTTGCGTCCATGCCGTTCAACACGATGAAACTGCTGCTGAAATGGCGCGGAGAGGGAAAAATAACAGAGGCTGTTTTCCGCAAGATCGCCAGGGAAAACGCAATCCGTTTCTTCAACCTTCCGCTTCCGATCGGCGGGGATGCCGTTTCCGGTTGAGGAACAATCAGGAAAGCGCCTCATTTTCCGCCGGAGTTCCGGATTCGGGAACATCCATATTTTTCCACATGGTCCCTCCGGCGGGATTCTTCTGAAGAACGTCGATTTTTCTCTTGAGGGAGTTCAGTTTCTTATGGCAGACCGCCGCAAGAGCGGACCCTTCCTCAAAATTGCCGATCATCTGTTCCAGCGGCACTTTTCCGCCTTCCATGTTTCTGACGATTTCTTCCAGGCGCATCATTCCCTCTTCAAAGGAAAGAGCTTCAAATTCCTTGATTTTTGCCTCATCTATTGCCATGATAAACTCCCGTTGTTATGAATCAATGCCTGTTAAGTCCCTGCCGGTCTTGCTGCGTCAATCTTTCAGAAGGAATTCAAAGTCCTCCATGCTCATGCCGCGCATGGCTTCGGAGGGCGCCTCCACCAGATTGTTGAACAGTCCGGCTTTCATCCGCTGTAGTTCCAGCACCTTTTCCTCAATCGAATTCTTGACCAGAAGCTTGATGCAGTTCACGCTCTTGGTCTGCCCGATCCTGTGTGTCCGGTCCGCCGCCTGTGCTTCCGCGGCGGGATTCCACCAGGGATCGTAGATGATGACCGTATCGGCGGAGGTCAGGTTCAAGCCGAGCCCGCCTGCTTTGAGACTCAAAAGGAAAAGCGGGATGTCCGCTGAGTTGTTGAAAGAGTCTACACGCGCCATACGGTCCGTGGTTGCTCCGTCCAGATACTCGTAGCGGATCGACTCCGAGTCCAGCCAGTTGCGCACGATCGACAGCAGCGAGGTGAACTGACTGAACAGCAACACCTTGTGCCCGCTGTCGATGGTTTCCAGCAGGAGCTCTTTCAGGAGTTCCATCTTTGCGGACCGTACCGGTGTGTCCGCATCCGGTCTGAGCGTGCCGGGGATCAGGTCGGGGTGGCAGCAGACCTGGCGCAGGCGGAGCAGGGAGGAGAGAATCTCAAACTTGGAAAGCTCATGCGAACCGGATTTGAGAATCTCGCATTTCCGCCGTCCCTCCGCGAGAAACGCATCGTAGACTTTCCGCTGGGAATCATCCATTTCGCAATACAGGGTCTGCTCGATCTTCGGCGGGATCTCCTTGTAGACATCCGCCTTCTTGCGGCGCAGAATGAACGGCGCGATTTGCGATGAGAGATCCCTGATCGCATCCGGAGACGCGGTCTGCGCGATATATTTCCTGCGGAACGAGTTCAGCGACCCGAACATGCCCTGATGCAGGAAATCGAAGATCGACCAGAGGTCTTCCGGTGAATTCTCCAGCGGCGTTCCTGTCAGAACCAGCTTATGCACCGCCTCAATGGATTTGCAGGTCTGCGAGTTTCCGGTGGACGGGTTTTTGATATGCTGCGCCTCGTCGAGAATCAGGTATTTGAATTGAAGGTCGCGCACATGTTCCACATCGCGTTTGATGATGCTGTAAGAGCAGATGCAGATGTCATGGAAAAGCGCGTTTTCCCAGAGTTTCCTGCGGTCGCTTCCCGTGATGACGAGCGTTTTCAGAGTCGGCACAAATTTTTCCGCTTCGCGCGCCCAGTTTTCCAGAAGGCTGGTGGGACAGAGAATCAGAGCCGGCAGATTTTTTTCCGTATCGGAGGCGAGCAGGGAAAGCGTCTGAACCGTTTTTCCGAGTCCCATCTCATCCGCAAGGATCAGATTGAAGCCGCGTGCGCCGAGCGTTTTCATCCAGAGCACGCCCGCCTGCTGGTATTTGCGCAGAGCGCCCCGGAACAGCGGCAGCTCCAGATTGACGTTCTCCGAGGAGGTCTCCTCGCCGATTCCGTCCACATCGACCTTCAGACGCAGGAACTCCACCGGCACGGCGCCGGGGATCTCCGCGCCGAGCGCCGCCCAGTGCAGAGCGGCAAAGCGGGGAACGCGCAGGATGTCCGAGGTGCTGATCTGATCTCCGGCTGCGGCTCGGACCTGCGGAAGTGCGGTTTCACAGACTCCGAAAGCAAGCCGGCGCAGAGCGGGAGGAACCTTGATGAAACTCCCGTTGCCGCCGGATATGAACAGTTCATTGTTTTTGGCTGCGGCGACGAGATCACGCCACGGGAGCGGCTGCGAGGCGGAGGTCAGTTTTACGGATACGTCGAACCATGCATCGGTTTCAGCAAGAACTTCTGTCGATATGCGGAGCCTGCCGGAATCGCCGCAGAGCTGGACGAGATCCGAAGACAGCAGGAACGCGCGCCCCGTATTCAGCCATTGCGGAATCAGTTCGTCCGCGAATGCGCCGACCGCCTCCCGGTCCCGCAGGATCAGTCTTGTCTCGCCGTCCGAGCTGGATGCTCCGGAGAGCATTTCGAAACCGAAGTTTACGAGTTCCTGGACATACAGGTTTTCCACGTTGGTGTTGCGCTTCCAGAATACGCCGTTCTGTGAAGCGAGGCGCGCCTGATCCGCCTTGCAGATCCTCCCGTCATAGTCGAACAGAATCTCGATTTCCAGCGCCCCGTCTTTCGTCATGGCGGCATTGTAGAACGGCTTGAGTTTCTTCTCGCGTACTTTCACGCCGTCGGTTTCGATGAGTTTGAACGGCAGCATCGCCTGGAAATTGATCAGCATCGCCGCCGCTTTCGAGTCGCACGGCTGAACCGTGGTCCGCAGGAAGTTGCGGAGCCATGCGACATCCATCTGGGCGGGAATCCACCAGTACTCTCCGAGCATTCCGACCCAGCATCCGGCGCGCCCGGTAATCACCTTGACGTCTTTCAATGGAAGCGGCGAACCTTTCACGATGATTGCCGAACGCAGCAGGCACCCTCCCTTGAGACGCTCCACCATGATGACGGGTTCCGCGAGTTCTCTGTGAATCACGACCTTTTCATTGAGCCGCGTAAAGTTCTGGAATCCCACGAGACAGTGGAAAAACTCCGCCGTCTGTTCGGCGTCCAGCGAAAGCTTTGTCCCGTCCTGCTGCGCATTGATTGCAAGAAAACGGATGATCTGGCGGTCCTGAAGCGGAAATGCGTCAAGCTGGAGCGACGCCGCGAGATTTTTCCCGAAATGAAGCTGGCGCAGATTGTTCAGATTGCCGATGTAATCGCGCCCGTTCATTTTGAGGGCGACGGAAAACAGCGTGCGTTCCCATTTGCTCGGGACATGCGGGAAATCGGATTCCGCCGTAATGATGACCGCCGCTTTCTGCGGAGCAAGCACCTGTTTCAGAAGTTCCGGCATTCCGGAAAACTTCAGTCCGGCATACTGCGCCGGAGTGTCTTTGACCTTCGCGGCATCTTTGTGCTTGATCGTATATTTTGCGTGATACAGACATGCCGCCAGCCCGTGCGGACAGAGTCCCGTGGAAACATCGGTGCATGAAGTGCATGCGCAGGAATAGGGGCCGTGCGGAAATCCGGTGACTTCGACACGTGTCACGATTCCTTTTGCATCCCGGAAAATCGCGCGCAAAGTTTTTGCCGCTGTCTCATGACAGCAGAGGAGTTCGTTGGCATGCAGAATATGCTTTGCTTTTTTAAAAGTTTCCTTTGAAGAATATTTTACCAGTCTCGCTTCAAAACTCTCACCCATCGTCAACATCCTTATCTCTAAAAATAATGGGAAAAACATACGTCGAACTGGCAATCTAGCACATTTTGAAAAGAAATAAAGCCCGGAAAAAAGCTTTCCGGAAAAAAATCCTGAAAAAGACATCGGGCTTGGTGAAAAAGCAGAATATTCCCGTGCGGGCGCTGTGGTTCATCACCGATGCCGTAAAAATAACGCAAAATTTTAGAATGTCCTCTTGACTTTTCATGACATTTGCATATAATTATAGTATGACACAATGCACACGTTTGCATTAAATTGCCGGATGAACCCCGGTTATGATGGCGGAAATACGGAAAGGGACCCCTGCGGATCTATGGGGCAATGACGGGATGAAATGACTGTCTGCAAGGTTTTGTGAGTGCGGATGAAGAAGGAGGTGCGGAATAGTCAGAGTTTATGATGGGCAGATGTTTTTTGCACAAACCATAATGATAAAGAAGGAGGGCGTTGGTATATGAGGAAGGATTTCACTTTGATAGAGCTGCTGGTCGTGATTTCGATCATCGCTATTCTTGCCGGTATGTTGCTGCCGGCATTGAACAAGGCGCGGTCAACCGCGCAGGGAATCAAATGCACTTCAAATCTGAAGCAGATCGGTCTCGGGGAGGCAATGTATTCTCAGACATATAACGATTATCTTGCCCCTACCCAGATTGACAACAATACGTGGATGTGGCTTCTCGGCTCGCACATGGAAGGAAACGTAGATGTTTTTTCATGTCCCTCCAACAAAGAGGGGAAACTCATATTGGGTTCCTCTGCCACCGAGGGTAATTCTCCTTTCAGGAAAGTGGGAGTACTGGGGTATGCTCAGAACTTAAGCGCCGGTCCGCATCAGATCTGGACTTATCTGGAGTATGTGAAAGTCACTCAGTGCAAGTTCCCTTCTCTGTCATTTCTGATTATGGATACTTCCCATAATACAGAGACCTTCAAGTATTCCTTTGGTCTCTTGTTTACCGATTTCCGGCACAATGGCAAGATGAATGTCGCTTTCCTGGATGGGCATGTCCAATCGGTCAGATATAATGAAGCGAGGTTTGACAGTTATGACCAGTATGGCGGTCCGTATTACTGGTCGTTGAAATATAGCAATCGTGAGGGAGGACTGCTTCGTTTTCAAGGTCCCAGGCCTATGCCTGGATATTGATGGGATTGCAGGCAGTGCCGGACCCGGCAGTTTTTCAGCCTGCACGCAAGTCTTGGAATAGCCAGGTCTGCGGGCTGTTTCCGTTTCTGTAAAATATAAATCGAACTCAGGCGTATTTGACGATGATATATCGGCATTGGAACAAATCGGTTTGAGTTGAGGAAGTTGTAATGAATAAAATTCTTTCATTCGGAGTTGGAGTCATGGTACTTTGCGGCGGATTGGAGGCAGGGGGCGCTGAGAGCGGTTTGGCGAACTGGCTGGCTCAATATCAATGGACTTTGCACGGCGAAAAGGCTGAAGTGGTCCGTGAACCGGAAAACGGCGATTTCCGGATTCGTTCTTCCGCGTCTGCCGGAGCTGCGGTTCTTAAATCGGAACTGATTCCGCTGCAAGGCGTTTCAGAACGGCAGATCAACGCGAAATTCAGGCTGAACGCCCGTTCCTACGCAAAAATATATTTGCGCCTGCGCTTCTTTGCAGGTTCCGGAGCGCCAGAGGGACGTGCCGTGGATAATTCCGGAACTTATGTTTCCATACCTTTTGACATGCGTTATCCTGCCGGAGAATGGCAATGGATGCGGCTCCGCTTCAAACCTGCTGACGGAGAACGTTTTGCCAGAGTCGAAATTGTCGCGGAAAACGGGACTTGCGATTTTACCGTGACACGTCTTGAATGCGGTCCGCCGTCGCCGCGTCCGCTGAGCCCGACCTGGGCATGTGATTCCGTGAGCGGTATTGATCCGCTGCCTCATTACACGGAACCGGAGGAGGAAGTGATTCCGCCGCTTACCGAAGAAATCCGCAGGATTGTGAGAGAGCGGAAACCTGCGAAGGCGAGAGTGGAAGTCATAGACGGCAGACCGCGTTTCACCCTTGACGGGGAACCGTTCGTTCCGGCGTTTTACAATGGCTGCTGGTTCAATCCGCGTTTATCGCAGTATGGAGATTTCCGCCGTGCCGGAGTCCATACTTTCCTGTTGTCGGTTTCCTCGGGAAGGAATCTTTACGGGAGCGGTTTCTGGACCGGCAGGGATACTTATGATTTTTCCGAATTGGAGAAGTGGCTCTGGCGCATTCTTTGCGTGGACCCGAAAGCGAATATCATCTTGTATCTGGGATGCGAACCGTATGTGGAGTGGGGACATGAGAACCCGGATCATGTCGCCGCCGACCAGGACGGAAAGAAAGCCGTGGTCGATTTCCACACGATCCGTTTCGGCGGCAAAGCGCCGGGGAAAGGAGAACGTTTCGGACCGAGTCTTGTGTCGGAAAAATTCCGGCGGGACAGCGGAAACGCTCTGCGGAAGCTTGTGGAGTATCTGCAGACGACAGATGCGGGAAAGGCGGTCATCGGGTATCATCTGTGCGGATTCTCGGACGGGCAGTTTTTCGACTGGGACTACGGCTGGAAGAATCAGCATATCGCCGACTATTCGCCTGCGGGAATGGCGAGTTTCCGCGACTGGCTGCGCCGCCGTTACGGCAACAGGGTGGAACTGCTGCGCAAAGCGTGGAACGATCCGTCCGTCACCTTTGAGACGGCGCAGCGCCCGACCGTAAAGCAGATCTGGACTTCCGATTTTCTTGTGGATTCCCAGCAGGTGGCGGATCATAACCGTTTCGCCAGCGAGGGACAGGCGGAAACGGTGCTTTCCCTGGCGAAGACCATGAGGGAGGCGACAAAGGGAAATGCGTTGATCGGAACGTATTACGAAGATATCAGCGGAACGGTCTACAATCATGGCGCGCTGAAGCGGTATCTGGAGTCTCCGTATATTGATTATCTTGCAGGACCTGCCGATTACCGCATCCGCAAAGGCGGCTATTCCGGCGGAGTCCGCAATATATTCGGCTCTACTCTCCTGCATGGCAAAATGTATCTGACGGAGCAGGACTGGAGATCATGGTGTTCGGGACCGAACTCCCCGGTGGAGAACTTCGCCTACGGGCGTGCGGAATCGCCGCAGGAACATAATGCCATGGTTCGCAGGGAGAGCGGTATGATGATCGCATTCGGTCTGGGAACATGGTGGTATGACCTCGCCGGGAAATGGTTCCGGGATGACCGGATCATGAGCGGCATTGCCGAGGCGGTGAAAGGGTTCGGCACGGACTTGCGGAGCAAAGGACTTCCGAAAGCGGATATGGGAGTGTTCGTCAGCGAGGACAGTAATTTTTACCATACCCTGCGCACTTCCGAAATCATGCGCTCCGGGATTACCAAACAGCGGGTCCAGCTGAACACCTCCGGAGTTCCTTACCGGCTGTATCTGATGAGTGACGCCGGTGTGAAAGAGATTCCGCGGCACAAGATTTATATGTTCATCGACTGTATTGCAATGAATGCGGCGCAGCGTGAATTCATCGAAGGCTTGAAGCGTGACGGCAATACCCTGATCTTCATCGGAACGCCCGGTATCATTGACCTGGAAAAGCCTTATACAGCCAATGCACTGAACGGGAGAGAACGGGAGAAGTCCAGACAGGCGATTGAGGCTCTCACGGGAATCCGGCTGAAGGATTTCAAAGGCATGCCGGCAGCTTATACGCTTCCGGTGAAGCATGAATTGCTGCAAGGAACGGGCGACCGTCTGGCGCTTCCCCTGACCTATGCGTTCATGGGAATTGATTTCCCGCAGGACGGGGTTCCGGTATTTGCCGTGGATGACAAGACATGCAAGCCGCTGGCGACGTTTGCCGACGGCAGCAGTGTTTCCGTGGCGGTCAGGGATTTTGAAAATTACCGGATTGTTTACTCTGCGGTTCCGGTTTTATCGGATGCGTTTCTGAACCGTATCGCATCTGCCGGGGGCGCATGGACGGCGGCACAACCCGGTGATGCCGTGTATGCCAATGATGATTTTATAACGATTCATGCAATGCACGCATTGAACGGCGGGAAAAAGCGTCTTTCTTTCCGCCGTCCTTCGAAAGTGATTGATATGCATGACAACACCGTGATTGCCGAATGTGCGGACGGGATTGAGCTGACAATGAAGATAGGAGAAACCAGATGGTTTCAGTTGCTTCCGGTGAAGTGACCGACTGTGCATCCGTTTCCAACACCCGGTATCGGATATCATGTCGAATCCTGCATTCCATAATGGTTTGCAGGATTCCTTTATATTCAGGGTGTCGTCAATGAGAAGTTCTTTTCTTCTTGAAACCTCTATTTTTTATATTGCGATCGTAATCATTGCAAATACCTCCATGGAATTCGCTTGGTTAATTATATAACTTTGCTTTATCTGATAAAGTTTTTATTTGACATATTAGTGGTATCAACAAAAAAATAACATTTTTTTATTTTTGAGCTCATTTCCCCCTCTTTTAGCTGGAATATCATGATTGGGTTACAGAAAAATAGTATGTTTCAGGGAGCTTTTTTATACTTTTTATTTGACGCTTGTATTTTAGTGATGGCGTGTATATATCAAAAACAGTAAAAAGTATAGAGAAAGGAAACATAAACTATGAATGAAGAATTATTCAAGAAGATCAAACAAAATGATAAAAAGGTGGCTCTTGAACAGGCTTTTCCTGGAAGAAATTGTGGAAATGTTGAATGTGAAAAACTTTGCAGCGAAGTATATCAGATTGCAAAAACACTGAATATAGCTCCTCAAATCTTAATAAATGATGCTATAGAACATGATATAAAACCACAATATGGGTGCATAAAAAAAATCTTACTTGCCGATTACCCAAATTCTAGTAATTATCCTAATAAGGGTAAAATAATCCCTAGATGTCGTTTTGGGTATACTTATGGAACCCATCCAGATAAAAGTGATAAGCAACTTGCTACGCAATCAAAAGTAAATCAAGTTAAACCGTATAAACATTTTTATCCAGAATTAAGACGTGGAAAAGGACAGAAAATACAATTTCATGTAAAAGGGTCTCCTGGGCGACCTGATATACTGGGGGTAGCACTAGCTTTGATGGAATCAATGACCTGTTAAATCAAATCGAAAAAAGATATTTGCCTCACAGTATTGAACATTTGGTTATTACGAATCACAGTGGTGCAGGTGGAAATTTTCCTGCAAATGAGAAAGGGGATGAACAAATCCAAAATTTACGATGTAAATGGAATAAGAATATACTTGAAAGATTGAAAAAAGTGTTATCACACAATGCGATTTTAGAGTTAAGAATGTGTCGCGGAGGGGAAGGCAAGTATGGTGTTGCTGTTGCGCAGGATATTGCAAATACGATTGGATGCAATGTCATAGTCTATGAGAACAAAGTGAATTCAGCAGGTGGAAAAGCTCCGGGAACTTTTTTACTTCCAGGGAAAAGAATATACAGACCGAAATATTGAAATGTGGAAAGAATATGTTACATTGACGGGAGAAGCTGAAAGGGGCAGGATATGTCATGGTTTCCTATTTGTTCTCGGCAGGTAAAAAAGATACGGAAAATTATGTTTTTGTGTATCGGCGGTGGATTGCTTCTTACTTTGGGGTATGATCTTCTGGAACTGTTTTGTGCATTCATTCCCGGAGAGATTCATATTTATTCCTGCGGAGATGTGGATTTGCGGGAACCTTTGGAAATTTCCGTGAAAGCCATATCATCTTCGTCTGATAAATATGCCGTCACACGGAGTTTGCCGTTTGCAATTTATGCTGACAGTGTTTCACCACTGTTACTTCATAAGCGCGGGAAAAAAGTTTTTTATTCCGTCAGAATATCTGCTGAGAAGAGACAGGTTGTCATAGTCCATAAGTTTCTTACTTTTTTCTGGGGGTTCACCGGGCCGTCTGTTTATGAAATTACGGATGCCGTCGGGAAAAGAAGATTTTGTTCAGCGGCAATGGAGGCCATGAAAAAGCGGGAGTGAAGTGAAATATGGAATCTGACATCGGAATTTG
>ERZ1034917.24-NODE-24-length-132283-cov-19.344019_pt1 | contig 132283 bp, 131 predicted proteins | sample MGYA00520605_ERZ1034917 | MGnify/ENA primary metagenome ERZ1034917 (study PRJEB33766, sample SAMN09781784) | gut metagenome | biome: gut microbiome | host: Homo sapiens | place: Madagascar | study: EMG produced TPA metagenomics assembly of the PRJNA485056 data... | reverse complement strand
TATACCATATATATGCGAAAAAGCCCAGCAAACTGGGCTTTTTCGACAGACTGAGAACAGGTTTAAAAACCTGTTCCATACATAACGAAGAAACTCGAAATTACATAAAAAATGAGTGTTCATAACTCAAATCCGTTATGAACACTCGATATGACTCGATACGCTGAAAAAGATATCGAAATGATAAAATGAAATACTTTTCATGCTCCAACTCTGTGAAAGATTACCGCGGTACCTGCTTCACCTGACGCTACATCCGTGCGGATGCGGTGGAAGCGGTGGTGGAAATGGAAATGCGGACGCTGACTAAAGCAGGTGTTAAACGAGCTAATCGACCACATTGATGTGTACGAAACGCAGGGAACGGGCAAAAAAATCCAACGCCTTGTCATTTACTACAAGTTCGTCGGGGATTTGAACATTGATCCCACGCAGTGCCATCCGAACTACACCGCCGACATCCGCGAGGGTGTTTCCATAGAGTATGTTTCCTGTGAGCCGTCGGAGAATCTGAAAGAGCTGTTCTCGGAGAGATACGGCGTGTGTGATGATTTTTTTGAGGAAGCAGAACCGGAGCAGGCGTAAACCTACTCCGTGTAAATCAGTTATTTTTCAAATTTATCTAATCCGATAGATACTCCAAGCAAATAGTATGCAGAAAGAAGTTTTGAATTGTATATTTCTATGTTTGGGTCTTTCTTATAGTTTTTAATCAAACCATCCCAAAATGGGACAATATAATGACGAAAACTATCCCATTCTTCAAATGAAATATTCAAATTATCTTTTAGCACCAACAAAAGCGCTTTATAAGAAGATTCAACATCGGAAATCTTTTCAAAAACATCTCCAGAAATGACGGATTGTTTATCTACACAAGCATAGTGCGCAAGAATCAATCCTATTTGGAGGTTTGATGCAGCCAAAGAATAATAAAAATCTAAGGATCTATTTTTTAAATTTGGCTCTGATCTTAGACCTTCTACAATAAATGGATTGCCAATTTCAATTATTCCTTCGTTCAAAATAAAACCTTTGTTGGCAAATCCCTTTTTCTGTGCCAAATCATGAAGTGTATTAATTGAAGATACAAAAAATTCTTGGGGGGATTTCTTTTTAAGAAACAACTTCATCACCTCTTTTGGTGCGTTATTAAATTGTGTTTCAAATCAAAAAACTTCAAAAGCAGTATATGTAGACGTAATTTGAAATACGAAACCGAAAAAACGAATTGAACGCAGACAATTTATTTGAATTCAAATAGTTCTGGCATACAAATATCAATTTGCGTTATGTGTTCTTTTTCAGTTTTTATTATAAGCGGCTTAAATATATCAGCGATGAAGTAAACCACCACTTAATTGTTCTGAATCAAATCGGAACATTGGATGAGCCACGGTTTAATCATCTCTGCGAAGATGCGGTCAAAACAGCAAAAGAATTATCTGATGAGCTGACCGAAAAACTGGATATTGAAATTGAAAAATCAAAGGTGGTGAAGGCTTGAGAAACGGAAAACACTATGTCCCCGTTCGGATGACAAAATCCGAAAAAGACAAATTTTTGAGGCTCAGTACGCTGTGCCGAGCGCCCGAGAAAACGGTTTTGTATTGGCTTGTAAACGATATGATTGTTAACGAAAAGCCGCCCGAGATCTTTTTCAAAATCACAAGGCTGCTTTTAAGACTTCAAACCAATGTCGATCACATTTGGCTCGGTCGCAGCAATTTATCCGAAACAACCAAGCACAAATATTACAGGTTTTCAAAGGAGCTTAATGACCGCGATTGCGAAATCACTTTCAAAGGATTATTCGCAGAAGCACACTACGGTGAAAACCACAAGTAACAACATTGAAAGGCAGTAATTATGAAACAAACAAACTACGCTGCCGTTTCAATCATATTTTTATATACGCATTTTTCTACAACAGAAACGGCAGACAAAAAGAAATTAAAATCAGGAGGAAAAACCTTATGAAAGAAACGAAAACGTCTGCCGAAAAGGTAGTAAAAGAACCTAAGCCGAAGCTTATGAACATTAAGCTTGAAAAGCTTCATCCATTTGAGAGCCACCCATACAAGGTGCTTGATGATGAATCAATGACGGAGCTTGTTGAGAGTATAAAAGAATACGGACTTCTAAACCGCATTATCGTCCGTCCGCTTGAGGATAAGCCTGACGAATACGAAATAATTTCCGGACACCGCAGAGTACACGCCGCCGAGCTTCTTGAAATAAAAGAGGTCCCGGCGGTTGTTCATTTTATTGAACGTGACCAAGCCACGATCATGATGGTTGATTCAAACTGTCAGCGTGAAAACCTATCCCTTATGGAAAAGGCGCGGTCTTACAGAATGAAGCTTGATGCAATTAAGCACCAAGGCACTTCTCGACAGAATGTCGAGAAGTCAGAAGTGAGTGCGGAGTTGATTTCGGAAAATGACAGCGGAAGAACCGTGCAGCGCCTAATCCGCCTGACCTATCTCGTTCCTGAACTTCAAGCGTTTGTAGATAGCGGTAAAATGAAAATGCTCCCTGCTTACGAATTGTCTTTCCTAAATGAAGAAGCACAAAGAGATGTCATTGACCGCATTGATGAAACGGAAAGCTTTCCATCCCACGCACAAGCTCGCCGTATGCGCGCCGCTTTTGAAGAAGGCAAGCTTGACTATGATACCGTAACCGAAATTATGAACGAGATAAAACCGAATCAAGTAGAAAAGCTCAAAATTCCAATAGACGATATACGCAAGTATGTGCCGAAATCTATGACACCCGCTGAAATGCAGGCATATCTCCTCAAGCTCGTAAAACAGGACTACGAACGTCAGCATAACCGCGACGCAAGATAAGGAGTGTACTTATGGATAAGTTTATTGTTGGATTCGGCAGTACCCCTCGAGAGTATGTCATTAACGGAGTGAGATATGTAGTTGAGTCGAGATTTCAAAAGCCTGATTACAAAAAGCCAAGAGAAAACACCTTGTTGAATAACCGTATCGGGAATTATCTCACAAGCGATTTCGCAGATTTGCCGTCTGTCGATGCAGATAATATAATAGACACTGAATATGATTGTACGGCTGCCGGAAAGGAGGAAAACAATGCAGCCAAAAACTAAAAAAGACAAAATCGGGATAACGGCGCTTTATTGCCGGTTGTCCCGTGACGACGGAATGGACGGTGAAAGCAATTCCATCGTGAATCAAAAGAATCTGCTCTTGCAAAAAGCAAAAGAAAAGGGACTGACCGATACCAAGTTCTATGTTGATGACGGATATACGGGAACCAACTTCAACCGACCGGGATTTCAGCAGATGCTCTCCGATATCAAAATGGGATATATCTATGCCGTAATGGTAAAAGACTTATCCCGACTCGGACGAGATTATGTTTCGGTAGGAAATTACACCGATGTATATTTCCCTGATCATGACATTCGCTTTATTGCCGTTAATGACGGAATAGACAGCGAAGAGGGTGAAAGCGAAATTGCCCCTTTCAAAAACATCTTAAATGAAATGTATGCACGGGATATTTCAAAGAAAATTCGTTCATCGCATCGCTTGCGCGGTTCAATGGGAGAACCGTTATCCCAACCGCCCTACGGATATATGAAATCCGCTGAAAACAAAAAGAAGTGGGTTATCGACCCGGAGGCAGCAGAGGTGGTGAAAAGCATTTTCAAAATGTGTCTTGAGGGTAAGGGCAACGAAACTATCGCGCGAATATTGCAGGAGAAACAAATACTTGTTCCTATGGCGTATTGGCAAAGCAAGGGGCTGCCGAGAGGCGGAAAGAAAACGCAGCCTAATCCGTACAAGTGGTGTAAAACAACAATTCAAAAGATTTTGTCTCAGCAGGAATACTGCGGTGATGTAATCAACTTCAAGACCTGCTCAAAGTCTTTTAAGAACAAAACAAGACTTCCGAACGATCCCGAGAATTGGGCAATATTCATGGATGTTCACGAGCCGATTATTGCACGGGGTGATTTCGAAAAGGTACAGACGCTCATAGCCAAAACCAAACGCCGCGCGCCAAAACCTCAAAACGGCGAGAAAAGCATATTCTGCGATTTGCTGTTCTGCGGCGATTGTCACGGTAAGCTCCGTCATCATACGAATACTATCAACAAGGACATTCACTATTTCGTGTGTGCCAACAACAAGGTAGATTACCGAGGAGAATGTCCCGGCAGACATTATGTCCGAGCAGACGCTATTAAGCAGGTGGTAATGCTGGAGCTGCGAAGGATGGCAGAGTTTTTGGCTGCGGATGAGGAAGCCTTTGCCGAGCTGCTTGCTCAAAAGACCGATAAAGAGCTTTTGAAGGAAAAGAAGCACGACGAAGCAGAACTTCAAAAAGCAATCGCCAGGAACGATACCGTATCCCGTCTATACGAAAAGCTTTACGAAGATAATGCTGTCGGCAAGGTGAGTGACGAATGGTTTATGCAGTTGTCCCACAAGTACGAAGTAGAACGGTTGGAACTGAAAGCAAAGATTAAAACACTCCGTCAAAAGCTTTCCGATTGCGGACAATGCGAAAGAGACCGTGATACCTTTACTTCAGCAATCCGCAGGTTCATGAGAATGGACAGGCTGACCGCACCGCTGCTCCGTGAACTCATCGACCATATTGATGTTTTCGAAACAGAGGGCAAAGGTAAAAACCGAACGCAGAGAATCGTAATTTATTATCGCTTTGTCGGGTATGTGGAGATACCCGAAGTATCCCACCGACCGAATATCGTCGCCGATACACGAAAAGGTGTCGCGACCAAGTATTTAACCGAGCCGAAAACGGCATAGCAAAAGGAGCAGGCGAAAACCTGCTCCGTACATAAAACCATATCAATATAAAAAACCGAGTATTCATAAAGTCAAATCCCTTATGAATACTCGATATGGTCGAGGTGACAGGATTTGAACCTGCGACCTCTGCGTCCCGAACGCAGCGCTCTACCAAACTGAGCCACACCTCGAATATGGAGCCAATAAAGGGACTCGAACCCTTGACCTGCAGTTTACGAAACTGCTGCTCTACCAGCTGAGCTATATTGGCACGCAGCAATGCATAGGCTGCCTTTGATGACTTGCATATTATACTCCGTATCGTAATCTTTGTCTATCGATTTTTTAGTTTTAACAAAAAAATCAGGGAGACATAGAATGATAGTATAAAAAACAGGAGGGATATGTATTGAAAAAGCTTGTGTATCTGATAATTCCCATGCTGGTGTTCTGCCTGTGTCTGGGCGCCTGCGCACCGTCAGACAGTGTAAGGATTACGGTAAATGAGGTAACTCACTCGGTTTTCTATGCGCCGTTCTATGCGGCGGTAAACCTTGGCTATTTCCGCAATGAAGGGCTGGAGATAGAGCTTGTAAACGGCGGGGGCAGCGATAAGAGCATGACGGCGCTGCTGTCCGGTCAGGCGCAGTTTGCGCTTCTTGGGCCGGAAACGGCGGTATATGTTCTTAACGAAGGAAGAGAAAACTATGCAAAAATAATCGCCCAGCTTACAAGAAAGGACGGATCGTTCCTGCTTGGTAAGGAAAAAGACGACAGCTTTACATGGGACAGTCTGCGCGGCAAAAGCATAATCGGCGGGCGTAAGGGCGGCATGCCGCAGATGATGCTGGAATACGCCATGCGCAAAAACGGCGTGCTTCCCGGGGAGGACGCGAAGGTAAGAACCGATGTATCCTTTGATCTTATGGGCGGCGCGTTCATGGGGGGCAGCGACGATTATGTGGCGCTGTTTGAGCCTGTTGCCTCCACTATGGAAATGGCGGGGCAGGGGTATATAGTTGCAAGCATAGGAGAGGCAAGCGGCGATGTGCCCTATACCTGCTTTGCCTGCCTTGACAGCTATATAAGCAAAAACGACGGCACCGTAAAGGCGTTTCTTGCAGCGCTTAAAAAAGGGCAGGAATTCGTGCGGGATTCCTCGCCCGAAAAAGTGGTGCAGGCAATAAAGAGCAGCTTCCCCGACAGCGACGAGCAGCTGCTGCTTGCGGTAGTGCAGAGGTATAAGGGCATTGATGTGTGGAATACGGATATAAAAATGAAAAAAGAGGATTATGACCGCCTTATAGATATCATAACTCAGGCCGGAATCATACAGACAGCCCCGGAATTTGAAAAAATAACCGCCGGCGAGCTGTGGTAAGCGCGGCGCAAAATAAAAGCATATAAACAAGCGCAAAGGCTTCGCTTTGAACGGGCGGAGCCTTTTTTTGCTGCGCATCTCTTGTACAGTAGGGCTTGTGCACCTGCGGCACGGAAAAAGACACGGAAAAATCAAAAAGATAAAGGAATAAAAGCGCAAAAAATACATTAAAGACGCACAATTGCAAATAATAAGCACGCTTGGAGGTGAAGAAATGAAATCTATCGGCTTTATGATGATGGGTGCGGCTATGGGCGCTGCGGCGGGTGCTGCGGCAATGGCGGCGGCAAATTGCCCTAAGGTAAAAAGAGCCTGCCGGATGGCGCAGCGCAAAATAATGTCCTGCGCTCACAAAATCGGGCTGTAATCGGCTGCAATGAAGTGCGCGGCGTCCGATATTGCGGCACGCCGCACATTTTTATTCTATTTATATTGCTATTTATCGGCTTTTGTTTTATAATATTATAAAAATTACGAAGGATGTGATCGCTTGAATCAGGATACCGTACAATTTGAGAGAAGCAGAGACAACGCCGAGATCAACAGGATACTGTCCGTAGTATACCGCGCGCTTTCGGACAAAGGGTACGATCCGGTAAATCAGATAGTCGGATATATGATATCGGGCGATCCGACATATATCACCGGCTACAATAATGCCCGCTCCCTGATACGGCGTATAGACCGCAACGAGCTTCTGGAGGAGCTGGTGGATTTTTATCTTAAAAACAACTGCGGGAATGCCGATGAAGAATAAAGCTTTTATAGGCCTTGATATCGGAGACCGCAGAATAGGCATTGCGGCCTCTGCAACCGGTTTTCTTGCAAACGGGCTGGAAACCTACACAAGAATAAACATAGCGGCCGACGCGGAGCATATTGCTTCCCTGGCACGCGCCTACGGCGCGCAGACTATCGTTGCCGGGCTGCCTTCGCACCTTGACGGCGGAGAGCATGAGCAGGCCGCAAAAAATGAGATATTGCTTAAAAAACTGCGGGAGCTTGGCTTTGAAATACTGTATTTTGACGAGCGTTTAACATCCGTGGCGGCGGAAACCTATATGCTTGAGGCTGATCTGTCCAGAAAAAAACGCAAGCAGAATATAGACAAGCTGGCAGCGCAGATTATTCTGCAAAATTTTCTTGACGCAAACGGAGGAACATAAAATGCTGGATACGAATAAACCCGTACATAAGGGAATGGTTCTTACGCTCAGGGATGACGACGGCAACGCCGTTGACTATACCCTGATGGACATAATTGATTACGACGGACATACCTATGTATATTTCGTTCGCAGCGATCAGGAGGACGATGAAGAGCAGGAGCTCTACATTACCGAGTACGAGGAGACCTATCAGGATATCATTTTCAACAGCGTTACAAACGAGGTGCTGTTAAACGAGCTTTACGATGTTTTCATGGAGGAAAACGGCTATAACGACGAAGATGCAGACGAAGACGCGGATGACGCTGATATGCAGGACGGGGAAGAGCAATGAAACAGTGCATTTTATATGACCGCACCTGTACCGAGTGCGGGGAATGCAGCAAATGCGACCTTGATCCGTCAAAAATATGCGATAACTGCGGCAAATGCATAGAGGATAACAGAGATTATGCCGAAATCGAAATTACCGATGTTATTCTTGACGAATATGCCGATGCCGACAGCGGGCGGCAGGACGGCTGAAAGGTCCTCAATAACCAAATACGGTGAAGAGAATTAAAAACACGGTTTTGCCGGGCGTGCCGGAAGCCGTGTTTTTTATATGTATAAATTCTGTGTTTCGTAAAATAAATTCTATGTTTCGGAAAGCCTGCCATGATCCGAAAGCCCGAAAAAGTCCGTTTGGCGCAGCGCTTCGTAAAGCACTACGGCAACGGAATTCGAAAGGTTCAGCGAACGCGCCGCCGGCAGCATGGGAATGCGGATGCAGCTGTTTATGTTTGCCCGCAGCAGCTCCTCGGGCAGCCCTTTGGTTTCCTTGCCGAAAACCAGATAATCGTTCTTATCATACTGCACCGAGGTATAGCTTTTGGGGGCCTTTGTGGTGCAGAACCAATAGCGACCCGGATTTTTCTGCGCAAAATCCTCCCAGGAGTCGTAATAGCGTATATCAAGCAGCCTCCAATAATCAAGCCCGCAGCGCTTCAGCTGCCTGTCATCCGTGGAAAAGCCCAGCCTTCCCACAAGATGCAGTACGGAATCCGTGCAGGCGCAGGTGCGGGAAATATTGCCGGTGTTCTGCGGAATCTCCGGCTCCACCAACACTATGTTCATTTTGTCTTTCTCTCTTTCAAAAACTCCGCTATTCGCTTCATTGCTTCGCGTATGTCGTCCATTGAGGCGGCATAGGAGCAGCGCACATAGCCCTCTCCGCTTTCGCCGAAGGCGTTGCCGGGCACCACGGCTATTTTTTTGCTGTGCAGCAGGCTTGTGGCAAATTCCTCGCTGCTAAGCCCGCTTGAGCGTATGCAGGGGAACACATAAAACGCCCCGCGCGGCTCAAAGCATGCAAGCCCCATATCGTTCAGGCTTTTGTGAATATACCGCCTGCGCATATTGTAGGAGTTGCGCATTTTGGCTATATCCTCAAAATTATTGTCAAGGTTGGATACAAGCGCTTCCGTTGCAGCTGCCTGACTCATGGTGGAGGTACACATTATAACATACTGGTGTATTTTAAGCATGGGCTTTACAAGCTGAGGCGCCGCGGCAAGGAAGCCTATGCGCCAGCCCGTCATGGCAAAAGCCTTGGAAAAACCGCTGATTAAAACCGTGCGCTCCTTCATTCCCGGTATCTGCGCAATGGAGGCGTGCTCGCCGCCGTAGGTAAGCTCGCCGTATATCTCATCCGCTATAACCGCTATATCGGTGTGCTCCAAAACCTTAGCAATAAGCGCCAGCTGTTCGCGTGTCATTATGCCGCCGGTGGGGTTGTTCGGATAGGGCAGCACCAACGCCTTTGTACGCGGGGTTATTGCCTTTTTAAGGTTTTCCGGCGTTATGCTGAAGCCGTCGGAGGCGTAGGTGGGCAGCGGCACCGCGCGGCCGTATACAAGCCGCACATTGGGCGCGTAGGAAATATAGCTGGGGTCGGGTATTATCACCTCGTCGCCCGGGTTTATAAGCGCGCGCATTGCAAGGTCAATGGCCTCGCTTGCGCCCACCGTAACTATGATCTGCGATATATCATATTCAAGCCCGAAGCGCCTGTTAAGATAGCGGCTTACAGCACTCCTCAGCTCGGGGGTTCCCGCGTTTGCCGTGTAGGAGGTCTCTCCGTTATTTATGGAGCTTATCGCCGCATCCCGTATATGCCAGGGCGTAACAAAATCCGGCTCGCCTATGCCCAGTGATATCGCGCCCTCCATGGTTTTTACTATATCAAAGAATTTTCGTATCGGGGAGGGCGGTATATCCCGCATGTTGTCCGATATCAGGCTTTCAAGGTTCACGGGGACACCACCAATCTCTTGTCGCTGCTTTCCTTTACAAACACCCTGCCGCTGCATTTATAGCGCTTAAGAATAAAATGGGTGGCGCAGCTCTGAACATTGTCCAGTATGGAAAGCCGCTCGGAAACAAAGCGCGCCACCGCGTTTATGTTCTTGCCTTCAACTATCAGCATAAGGTCGTAGGCCCCGCTCATAAGATAGCAGGATTTCACCTCGTCAAACTGATACAGCTGCTCGGCAATCTCGTCAAAGCCGCAGCCGCGCTGCGGAATGGCCTTCACCTCAATAAGCGCGCTTACGCTGTCGTTTTCCAGCTTTTCCGTGTTTACAACGGCACTGTAACCTATTATAACGCCGTCCCTTTCCAGCTTTTCCTTGCGCCCGCGCAGCTCCTCCTGCGATATTCCCAGCATAACTGCCAGTTCGCTGTCCGTGTGGCGTGCGTCGGAAACAAGAAGCTCAAGAACAGAAATATCCGTATTATCCATTGCATTGCCCTCCGTAACGGCACAAGGCATAGGCCTTGCCTCGTAATTTTATTTATTTTATCATTATAAGCGCAATTAGTCAAAGATAAATGCCGCATGGCAAAGGCCCCGTCCGGCATCGGCACGATAAGACTGAAAAAGTATAAAAAACAGATTACCGCAATGCCGAATGATGCTATAATATATAAGATGATGTTATGCAGCGGCGCGTGCGAAATGCGCAATACCGGCGGAAATACTATAACAAAAGGCGGCAAAATGCATGAACAAGGTGAATTATCAGCTTTATACCGATGAATTTGTTGCACGGGAGCAGCAAAAGCCGAGCGGAAGCCCGCGCAGCCGTTTGCTGCTTCATGCCTGCTGCGCACCCTGCTCAAGCTATGTTCTGGAATATCTTACGGCATATTTTGATATTACGGTGTTTTTTTCAAACCCGAATATCACAGACCCGCAGGAGTATAAAAAGCGCCTTGACGAGCTTTGCCGTCTTGTGCGGCAGGCGCCGTTCTGCTCCGGTGTAGCGGTGGTGGGGGACGATACTCCCTCCGCGGAATTTTTCCGCATCTCGCGCGGTATGGAGCGCGCGCCCGAGGGCGGAGAACGCTGCCGGGCGTGCTTTAGGCTGCGCCTTGAAAAAAGCGCGCGCTATGCGGCGCAAAACGGCTTTGATTTTTTTGCCACCACTCTCACCGTCAGCCCGCATAAAAATGCCGCAGTAATAAATGAGATCGGTCTTTCGGCGGCACAGCAGGCGGGAACCTGCTATATGCCCTCCGATTTCAAAAAGCGCGGCGGCTATCAGCGTTCCATAGAGCTCAGCCGACAGTACGGGCTGTACCGGCAGAACTATTGCGGGTGCGTGTTTTCCCGCAGCGCGGAAGAAAAAAACACACCCCAAGCGCGGCAATAATAATGATTAAAACGGCAAAATACCGTAAAAATTCGTTAATAAAGTACTGTTTTTTAAGAAAAATACCATAAAAAGCGTAATAAGCACGGCAGAAGTGAAAAATATACAAGCAGTGCTTTAATAAAAGATAAAAGGAGAAAAATACTATGATAACGGCAATATGGGGCTTTTTAACGGCCTATATATTTACCTCGGTGTTTTTCAGTTTTCTTAGCGTCGTATTGTTTATAATGGTAATAGTGGGATGGTGGAGGATATTCACAAAAGCCAGGCAAAGCGGCTGGACATCCGTAATTCCCATATACAATATGCATGTTCTTTATAAAATATCGTGGCGTCCCTGCTGGTTTTGGATAAGCGTGCTTCTTCAGGCTGCGGCACAGATGCTTGAGTACTGGCTGCCTGATAACCGCTACGCCGTTTGGGGTGCGGGAATAATGGCCTTTGCTGCGGGCGTGATAGCCTTTATCCAAAACATAAAGCTTTCCCGCGCCTACGGACACGGCATACCCTTCGGGCTGGGGCTGTTCTTTTTCCCGTCCGTGTTTGTTCTCATTCTCGGCTGCGGCTCTTCAAGGTATGTCGGGGCAAGAAGGTAATAATACAAAAACAGCAATGCAATAAATGCAAAAGCTGTTGTGCTTTTTTGTAAAGCGTGGTATTATATCCATTGCCCTTAACGGGCGGCAGTGTCTGCATGGCTTTTGAAAGTGCGGATATCGCCCCTTGCCGGAGTGGCGGAACAGGCAGACGCACAGGACTTAAAATCCTGCGGAGTAAAATCCGTACCGGTTCGATCCCGGTCTTCGGCACCAAAATCCCGACTGAAAAAGCAGCCGGGCTTTTTGTTTTTCGGCTTGCCGTTTTGTGAATTTTGCTTTTTGTATGCGGCCTTTTATTGACGCGGCGCAGATACTTTGATATACTTTTCAAAGAGCATTTATACCGCCCGGCAGGCTGCTGCAAAAAAGCTTTCGGCCGCCCGCATTGCTTTTTTATTTGCTTATTATATTTATATTCGTTTGATATATAATTAAAATACGGCTAATTAAAATACGGCTCAAATGCTGCTTTTGTCCGGGCATAATAAAACCGGGGCGGGCAAAACATAAAAATCCTTTATTATGTACTAAAACGCCGCAGGCGTTATATGGAGGAAAATATATGGATCTCAAGGGCTTCCTTAAACTGGACAGCATATACGGGGCAAAGCTTGTGCGCATACTTTATTACGCCTTGCTTATAGCCGATGCCGGCTCATTTTTTCACGGCGTCATATCCGGCATAGTAACAATGGCGCAGGGCGCCGTGGCGGCGGGCTTGTGGCGCTTCATAACGGCGCCGTTCCTTTTTGTGCTTTTGCTCATAGTAATCCGCGTCGTCTGCGAGGCGCTCACGGTTTATTTTGCAAAGCACGAGGGCTGATGTTCGGGTATATCCGATGTGCATATGATGAAATGCGCCTTAAGGAGCTGCGGCGCTATAAAGCCTATTATTGCGGAGTCTGCCGTGCTCTTGGCTCCTTTACGCTTTGCGGGAGATGCACTCTTTCCTTTGAGGCAGCGTTTTTTGCGTTGCTTGGCGATTGCGGAGCGCAAAGCCCGCAGCAGTCTTTTTTCTGCGCAGCCAAAATGCGGCGCGGGCATTATGTAAATTCTGCGGCGGTAAAAAGGGCGGCGTATCTTAATATACTGCTTGCCTATTATAAGCTTTCCGATGATATAGCGGACGGACAGGCGTATAAGCTCCCGCTGATTGGCGCAATTGCACATGCGTACAGATGTGCATGCAATAATCTTCCGCAGGAAAACCGCATATGCAGGGGTATGCTGGCGGCACTGCGCCGCCTTGAAAGGGATAAGTGCCCCTGCCTTGACAGGTGCGCCGATGTCTTTGCCGGGGCAATGGGCAGCCTCTGCGCAATGCAAAGCGGGGATAACACGCGTTACGCCATAGGCTACGCTTTGGGCAGGTGGGTGTATATAACGGATGCGGCCGACGATATAAAAAGGGATGCGGCTCGCGGTGCCTTTAACCCCATTGCCGCAGCGCAGAAAGAAAGCGCGGCATCGCCGGAAAATGTGCTGGAAACGGCGGAGCGGTCGCTGTACGCTTCCCTTAAGGATGCGGAAAATGCTGCCCTGCGGCTGCCTGAGGAGGAAAATAAGCCCGTCATATTGAATATTATCACGCAGGGTCTGCCAAGGATAACGCGGGAGGTTTTTCTTCGTGCGCGGGGAGGTGCGGGAGCATGAAGGATCCTTATGAGGTTCTGGGGCTGGATATAACGGCCACGGAGGACGAAATCAAAGCAGCATACAGGCTGCTTGTGCGCAGATACCATCCCGATCAGTATGCGGGCAACCCGCTTGCCTTTCTTGCACAGGAAAAGCTTAAGGAAATAAACGAAGCCTACGGCGAAATATGCCGCCGCATAAGGGAAAAAGCCTGCGCCCGGGGAGGAGCCGTGCAGTGCGGCATACGGGAGGAGAAGCAATATCGCTATTCCGGCGTGAATGCCTGCCTGAATTCCGGCGATGCAGCGGGCGCCAAGCGCCTGCTGGAGGGCATGGAGTCAAGGGATGCGCAGTGGTATTTCCTTATGGGGCTTGCCTGCCGCGCAATGGGGTGGCATGCAAAGGCAGAGAGCTGCTTTGAGCAGTGCTCTGCCATGAAGCCGAATAATGCGGATTACCGCGGCGAAGCGGAATATGCCCGCGGGGTGCAGCAGGAGTATGAAACGGCCCTGCGCACCGCGCGAAAGGGGCGTGCGGAAACCTCACTGTGCGCGCGCTGCTGCTGCGCTTGCCTTGGCGCGGGGGATTAGTTATTGTCTTTTTTAAGAAATGCCGCAAAACGGAAACCAAGGAAGCGTATGCAAAATACGCCGCAGCGGCGGCTGCGATTTTTCGGTCCTTGCAGGACCGTTTTTTTCATTGTTAAAAGCTGCAATGTGTGATAAAATACAGTGTTGAACAATTCCGTAAAAACTTCGCCGCCGGTAAGCCGTCAAAAAGCATATTCCGGGGCTTTGGAATGAGGTAGAATTATGTCAAGAGTAGAAGCCAGAGAAGTGGCCTTTTGTCTTTTGTTTGAACGGTCCTACAATATCCGCACCGCGCCGGAGAATTATCGCCAGCTTTTCGGTGATGTCGAGCTTACCGATGCCGATATGGAATACATAACCCGCGTGCTTGCCGCCTATGACGAAAACCGCGGGGAAATAGATGCCGCCATCGAAAAAAACAGCCTGCACTGGAGGCTTTCCAGAATTCCGCGGGCGGATCTTTCCCTTATGCGCCTTGCAATATGCGAAATGATGTATATGAGCGATGTGCCGCCTAAGGTGGCCATAAACGAGGCGGTAAATCTTTCAAAGCTGTATTGTGAGGAGGGCGGCCCGTCCTTTATTAACGGCGTGCTGGACGGCTGCATGAAAAACACATTATGATTTTTTTCGGCTTTGATACAAGCTGCTACACCACTTCGGTGGCGGCAGTGGATGAAAACGGTAAAATTATTGCCTCAAAGCGCAGGCTGCTTTCCGTCCCGGACGGTCAGCGCGGTCTGCGTCAGAGCGAGGGCTTTTATCAGCATGTCAATGCAATGCCGCAGCTTTACGGCGAGCTTGTGCAGCAGGTGGGCGGGCGGCCCGATGCCATTGCCGTAAGCGAGCATCCGCGCAACTGCGCCGGCTCATATATGCCGGTGTTTTATGCCGGAGTGCGCATGGCGGAAATGCTTTCGCATTCCTTCGGCTGTCCGCTGTACCGCACCGACCATCAGAGCGGGCACATAATGGCGGCGCTTTACGCTTCTGCCATAGCGCTTCCGCGCTTTCTGGCGGTGCATCTTTCGGGCGGAACCACCGAGGTGTTGGAAACCGAAATGAAAAACGGCCTGCCCGTGTGCAAAATAGCCATGAAAACGGGGGATATAAGCGCAGGTCAGCTTATAGACCGCGTAGGCGTGGCTCTGGGCTTTTCTTTTCCCAGCGGCCGTTTTATTGACGAGCTGGCGGTGGCCTACGACGGCAAAAGGATAAAGCTGCCGGTGTATACCGACGGCGAAAAATGCAGCCTTTCCGGCACCGAGGCGGCGGCCATGCGCGCCATTGAGGCGGGAGTGAACAAGTCGGCGCTGGCCGAGGCGGTAATGGACGCGATAGTGCGGACGCTGTGCGCGATGTTAGAGAATGCGGCGCTGCGCACGGGCTGCTTTACGGCGCTTATAAGCGGCGGCGTGGCCTCCAGTAAGTATTTAAGAGCGGCGCTTCAGGGTGAGCTGAGCAAGATAAACCCCAGTCTGCGGGTGTTTTTCGCCGCTCCGGAGCTCAGTGCCGACAATGCCTGCGGGGTGGCCTTGATAGCGCAGAGGTGCTATGCCGCCTCCGAAAATGCAGAAAAAAGCGAAAAAAACCTATAAAAAACGGGCAAAAAAGCATTAAAAAACGCGCAAAAAACGCATAAAAAATGTATCGCTTATAAAAACGGACTGCCGGAGGGGTGTTTATGGAACCGATAGGCGTATATCAGCTTAACGAATATATCAGGCATCTGCTTACGGCGGACTCCGCACTTAACGGTATAAGGGTGGAGGGGGAAATAAGCGGCTTTAATAAGTATCCCTCCGGGCATATGTATTTTACTCTTAAGGATGAGCGCGCGGCGGTGGACTGCGCATTTTTCCGAGGCGCAAATTACGGGCTTACCTTCAAGCCCGCAAACGGCGACCGCGTAATAGTTACCGCAAGCCCTACCGTTTATACGGAAAAAGGAAAATATCAGCTGGTGGTTTCCCGCATGGAGCCTATCGGGGACGGCGAGCTTTATAAAAAGCTGGAGGAGCTTAAGAGGCGCCTTGCGGCGGAGGGGCTGTTTGCACAGTCCCGCAAGCGGGAGCTGCCGCTTTTTCCGCGAAGGATAGGTGTGGTCACCTCGGCGGCGGGGGCTGTTTTTCATGATATCCTCAAGGTGAGCGCACAGCGGGGCGCCGGGGTGGACATACTGCTTTCCCCGGTGCCGGTGCAGGGGGCGGACGCACCGCCCGCAATAGTGCACGGGCTGGAGCTTGTTCAGCGCTTTGATGTGGATACGGTTATTATCGGGCGCGGCGGGGGCAGCGCAGAGGATCTGTGGTGCTTTAACGATGAAAGGGTGGTGCGCGCCGTGGCGGCGTGCCGGGTTCCCATAATAAGCGCGGTGGGGCACGAGGTGGATTTTACCCTGTGCGACATGGCGGCGGATGTGAGGGCGGCAACGCCCACTCATGCGGCGGAGCTGGCGGTGCCGGATACGGGCAAGCTGTGTGCGGCTGCCGAGGGCCTGCTTGCGCACATTGAAGCAAGGGCGCGCGATAAAATAAAGCGCAGCCGGCTGATTACGGACAAGGCGGCGGAGCATTATATAATAAAGCAGCCTGCCCGCATTACGGAGCGGCGGGAGCAGCAGACGGACGACATATACCGGGAGCTGGAACGGTTGGCAGCCGAGAAAGTAACAAGGGCGGAGGCGCTGCTTGAGCGCGTTTGTGCACGCGCCGACGCGCTGTCCCCCCTTAAAGTGCTTTCAAGAGGGTATGCGGTGGCATTTGACTCAAACGGACAGGCGGTAAGAGAAGCATCGGCTCTTAAAAGAGAGGATAAAGTGCGCATACGCTTTGAAAAGGGCGAGGCGCTGACCCGTGTGGAAGAGGTGCTTTTGTAACAGGCGCAAAATGCGCTTAACAATTCGCCGCCTTTTGCAAATACGGAGGCGGAAAACCGTGCGGACAGGAGGCAATTATGGCAAACAAAAAAACGGCGGACAAGGATATCAGCTACGAGCAGGCAATGGAGCGCCTTCAGAAAATACTTGCCGCCATGGAAAACGGTGATATGACGCTGGAGGAATCCATATCGGCATATGAAACTGCGGTGGGGCTTATAAAGCAGTGCCGCGCTTTGCTGGATGCGGCGGACAGACGCATTGAGGTGCTTAAAGAGCAGGCGGACGGCGAAGTTACGGTGCAGCCGGTAGCGGATGCCTATACAAACAAGGATTAAACACACAGGCGGCGCGTATAAAGGATTATACCTGGCTGTACTTAATTTATGATCGCGGGGGCTTTTGCCGCCCCCGCGGGAGGAGCTTATATGCTTAAGGAAAGACTGGCGCAGGATGCATCGGCGGTGGACAAGGCGCTTAAAGAGCTTTTTCGGCCGGAGGCGGCGGTGCCCGCACATCTTCAGGAGGTTATGGCATACAGCGTTATGGCGGGCGGGAAGCGGCTGCGTCCGGCGCTTGTGCTGGAAACCTGCCGCGCCTTCGGCGGCAAGCAGGAGGAGGCAATGCCCTTTGCCTGCGCAATAGAGCTTATACACACCTATTCGCTTATACATGACGATCTGCCCTGCATTGACAACGATACCATGCGCCGGGGCAGGCCCACAAGCCATGTGGCCTTTGATGAGCGCAGAGCGCTGCTTGCCGGGGATGCGCTTTTAAGCTATGCCTTTGAGGTTATGCTCTCCGGCGCGCTTAAGTCGGGTGAGCCAAAGCGCACGCTTGCTGCCTGTGCCGATATTGCGCATGCGGCGGGAATACGCGGCATGGTGGCCGGGCAGTGGCAGGATGTGCTGAGCGAGGGCAAGCAGATAACCCCCGAGGAGCTTGATTACATTCACGAGCACAAAACGGCCGACATGATACGGGGAGCCGTGCTGGCGGGGGCGCACATTGCCGGTGCGCCAAAGGAGGCGCTTGAACGCTTTGACGAATATGCGCGACTTATAGGCGTTGCGTTCCAGATAACGGACGATATCCTTGATGTTACCGGGGATGCGAAGAAGCTGGGCAAAAACACGGGCAGCGATGCAAATGACGGCAAGGTTACCTATGTTACGCTCTACGGGCTGGAAAAGGCGCGCGATATTGCCTGCGAAATGACGGCGCGCGCAGCCGAATTGGCCGGAGATGCCGCAGACGGCTTTTTCCGGGAGCTTGCATATTTTATTACGGCCCGCGATAACTGAGCGGGGATTTTGGAGAGCTGATTCCAGATGGCGGATTTTTTTACGATTTTTCAGAATAAAATAGTAGTAACCTGCTTTTTTTCCTATCTTGCGGCGCAGCTGCTTAAGATAATCATTGTGCTTATTGATGAAAAAAGGCTGGATTTCCGGCTGATGTTTGCTTCCGGCGGAATGCCTTCGTCCCATTCCTCCACGGTTATGACGCTTTTTCTGCTTACGGGGCTTTATTCCGGCTGGACAAGCACGGAAACGGCAATAGCACTAATACTTGCGGTTATAGTAATGTACGATGCAAGCGGCGTGCGCCGCGCCGCGGGGGAGCAGGCAAAGGTGTTAAATGAAATAATGGAGCTTGTGGAGCACAAAAGGATGGTCACGGGGGAAAAGCTGCGGGAGCTGCTCGGGCATACCCCGCTTCAGGTGTTTGCCGGGGCGGTGCTGGGCATTGCGGTGGCGCTTATAAGCTATTATTTTATCTGATTCATTCCCGACGATTCGCCTTCTTCTGTTTTTAGGGAGGAAAATGAGCGGGCAGATTAACGGAGGCATCACATAAGGCAAAACAGTCCCGTGACGGCAGAACAAAACGGTTTTGGCGCACGAATTCGAGTGTCTGAGTTATATTTACAAACTGTTAAAAATTTCAATGGCAAAAGGCGGGCGCTTTGTGTTATAATCCAAATAAAATAAAGGCAAAAATAATAAATCCGGAGCGATATAAGCAAACGGCTTTTGCACCGGGCAGGAGAGAAAGGTATGAACAAGATTAAAATTGTAGCGGACAGCACCTGCGATCTTTCGCCGGAGCTTGTTAAAAGGTACGATGTGGAAATAGTGCCGCTGTTTGTGGCGCTGGACGATAAAATTTACCGCGACGGCAAGGAAATAACCCCGGATGAGGTTTATGCCTGGGCGGATGAGCATAAGACGGTGCCGAAAACCTCTGCAATTTCTCAGGAGGATGTTCACGCGGTATTTAAAAAATATATAAACGAAGGCTATGATATTTTCTATACCGGTATTTCCTCGGAAATGTCAGCCTCTCATAATATAGCGGCCATGGCTGCCGCCGAGATCGCCCCCGAGCGCATTGCGGTGCTGGATTCCCGGAATCTTTCCACCGGAGTTGGGCACAGCGTTATCCGTGCCTGTGAGCTTGCGCAGGGCGGCATGGGCGTTACGGAAATAAAGCAGGAGCTGGAGAAAAACTTTGTGGACAAGGTGCGTGCCAGCTTTCTTGTGGATTCCACCACATACTTAAGGCGCGGCGGCAGGTGCTCGGCAATTGCGGCTATCGGTGCGGCTGCGCTGGGCATTAAGCCGTGCATTGTAGTGGAGAACGGAGCAATGCGTCCCGATGTCAAGTTTCAGGGCAGCATAGGGCGCGCACTTCTTAAATATGCAAAGAAAATGACGCCGGAGCTGCTTAAAGCACGCCCCGACCGCGTTTTCATCACTCATTCCGGCATTGACGACGAGGTGCTTGCAAAGGTGCGGGAATATGTTGAGTCCCTCAATTATTTCAAAGAGGTGCTTGTTACCCGCGCAGGCTGCGTGATATCCAGCCATTGCGGCTACGGTACGCTGGGCATCCTGTATGCGGAGCAGTAAGGCGTTTGTGCACAGGGGTAAAAGCTGCGCTTGGCAGAGACAAAACATAAAGATAAGCAAACGGGCTTAACAGAAAAACAGAGAATATAAATAAAACGCAGGGTCAGCGCCGCTATGGGCGCGAGAACCTTGCGTTTTCAGTTTCCGCAGGCATAGGCAATAACGGCCTCTGCGCTGTTTTGTTTAAGCTCCAGCGCCTGTACGCGTTCAAGAATATCTTCAAGACGGTGAGCATCGGAGGAGGAAAGCAGGCGCAGGGCGGGGTCAAATTCCGAAAAGCCGCAGGCAATACCGCGCGGTGAAATTTCAACGCAGCGCACGCCAAGATGCGGGTTTATAAATCCCAGCATCGGGATCATGCCGTGTCCGGGACGGTCTATATGAGCGGGCACCCCGACGCCGCCGAAATCGCGCAGCATTGCAAAGCCGCGCTCAAGGGATATGGGAACGGGGGAAAGCAGCAGCTTTTCCTCGCAGCCGACGGGCTCGTCGTTTTCATCAAGCAGGGTCTGTTCTCCGAAAAAATGCGTATTGCATTTTATATCGGGCAGCAGCCGATATATCTCGCGGGAAAAGGCGCAGGCAGCCTCCACGGAGGGAAAATAGGCCAAGGTATGCACCTCTTCCTGAGTTTCCAGCTCCATTCCCGGCACAAGGGTCACCCCTGCGCGTTTGGCCGCGCCTGCGACGGCGGGAAGCTGCGCGCAGGTGTTGTGGTCGGTTACGGCTATTATGTCAAGCCCCTTGATAAGAGCCATGTTTACAATGTTATTGGGCGTCATAAGCTCATCTGCACAAGGGGAAAGACAGCTGTGAATGTGTAAATCGGCATAAAGCAGCATATACCGCCTCCGATGCCGCTATCTGAGGCCGGCGGCATACAGCCTGCCGCATATTTCGTATGCCGAAAGCGGGGAGCATATAACGGCAATGCCCTCTTGGGCGGCCTTATCAAGCTGCTCCTGCTCCATGGTTATGTCAAGGGGCAGTATAATGCAGGACATCTCGTGAAGTGCCGCAACGGCTATAACATTCATATGCTTCTGCACGGTAACCCATGCCATATCGGCTTTGCCCCCCGCCATGGCAAGAGACAGCAGATCGCAGCACATGCAGCACGAAGCCGTTCGGGAGCCGTCGGCACACAAAAGGGTGCCGTCGATAATTTTTGCAAGCTGAGTAACAGTCATTTTGTTTTCTCCTTTTAATTTTGTGTTATTCGGGCTTTCGCGGATATACGGGCTTATGCGCAGGCTCAGGGATCTGTTTTTGCAAGGTCGCGGTAGCGCTCCTTGAGCTTGTAGATGCAGTCAATCTCGCTGGAATAGCCGCGCACGATGTCCTCCGCCTGACAGCGGCAGGTGGGGCTTCCGCAGGAGCCGCAGTCAAGGCCGGGTAAATCGGCCTCTATTTTGTCAATGCGCGCCAGCATCTCAAGGGCAGCGGAAAGGTCGGGGTGCAGCTTCAATACCGGGTTGGGCGGGATATCGCGGTCAAAGGCAATATTGATGCTCTCGGACGATACCCCGGAGCGATACTGATCACGGTCCTGCTTTGAAAGCTGCTGATAAAGCCGCTGAAGGCGCATCCGGGCGACATAGCCGTATTCGTATGTCAAAGGCCCGCCGACACAGCCGCCGGCACAAGCCAATCCTTCGAAAAAATCGATTTCGCCGAGGCGGCCGTCTTCTATCTGTTCAAGAGCGCGGATAACATTGTGTATGCCGTCCACGGCAAGATAATTTTCCGTTCCGCATTGCGCCGCCTCGCCGCCGCTTACGGCCCAGCCCATGCCGCCGGCAAGCCCGGCACGCTGCGGAAGCTGTGAGCTTCCCGGGTGGCTCAGAGCCCTTTCCAGCGGGCCGTAAAGCTCAAGCACGGACAATACGCCGTCAATGCCGGAAGCTGAATTGCCAAGCGGCGATATCCGTGCGGTCATTTTTGCGGGACAGGGGGAAATAAAGAATATGCCTATATCCTCGGGAGCGCACTGCCATTTCAGGCTGAAATGCTTTCGGGCAAGCAGAGCGGCAATTTCAACAGGCGGGCGCAAGGGTATAAGGTTTTCCCGCAGAGCGGGAAAACGCACCTGAATAAGCCGTACTATCGCCGGACAGGCAGAGGAAATGTACGGCTTGCGCAGCGGTTTTTTAAGCAGAGAACGGATATGGGCGGAGAGCACGTCGGCCCCGACGCTGGTTTCGTATACGCCGTCAAAGCCTATATCAAGCAGTGCCTTAAGCACAAAGGTGATATCGGCAAGCCCCTTGAATTGGCCGTAAAGCGTGGGGGCGGGAAGAGCAACGGAAAAACGGAAGCGATTTATATCGGACAGTGAATCCGTAAGCGCAATTTTTGCGTGATGCGGGCAGACGCGTATGCATTCGCCGCAGTCGATGCATCTTTCCCGGATAATGCGCGCCTTGCCGTCCCGCACGCGTATGGCCTCGGTGGGGCAGCGCTTAAGACAGCTTGTGCAGCCGGTGCATTTTTCCTTGTCCAGAGTAACGGAATGATAATACTGACTCACGGCGGTCTCCTTTCACGGCGGTTTCCTTTCGTGACTGTCTTTTCACGGCGATAGATAAGCTGAGCCTGCGCACAAAAAATCGGTGCAAAGTGCCGTTTCAGAGTTTGCACAAGATGTTTTGCGGCCGTTGCGCAACAAATCCTGCGCGGCGTTACAGCCGTATACGCATGGTTATGAGCGTGCCGTCTTCGCTTGAGGAAATGTCAAAAAAGTCCGAATGGCGCTTCATGTTGGGCAGCCCCATTCCGGCGCCGAAGCCCATTTCGCGTATGGAATCCCCGGCGGTGGACCAGCCCTCCTTCATGGCAAGGGAAATATCCTTTATGCCGGGGCCGCAGTCCTTCGAAATTATAATTATTTCTTCGGGGGTCACTTCCAGCGACAGAGTGCCGCCCAAAGAGTGAATTATAAGGTTGATTTCGCTTTCGTAGGCGGCGACGGAAGCGCGGCGCAGCTTGTCGGAATCCACTCCGAGCTGACGCAATGCACGTTTGATCCGTGCACTGGCTTCGCCTGCGCGTACAAAATCTCCCTTTTGTACAGGGTAGGTTTCGCTGTAAAGCATTCGGCTCACGGCTGCCTCCATTAATCCTGTTGCGGATTTCAATAGCTGTTTGTAAAAATACTGCGGGTTATAATGTGTTTTTGCCCGGAAGCCCCAGCGCGTACAGCCTGCCGCAGGCCTCATAGAGAGTAAGAGTGGTGCTCATCACCGCTATGTCCAGCTCCCTTGCAAGCTCAAGGGCATCGGCAGGCGGCTGCTTGCCGCGCACAAAAACAATGCATACAACATCCAGCATTTCGCAGGTGCGCACAACATGGGCGTTGGTAAGCCCGGTAAGCAGGCACATATGCTCCTTGGGGAAGGCAAGCACATCGCTCATAAGATCGCAGCCGCAGCCCGCAAGACATTCCTGAGAAAGTTTGTTTTCGCCGCACAGCAGGTCGGCCTGCAGGGCTGACATTATTTCCTTTACTGTCACGGTGATCCCTCCGTTTTTGATTTTTTTGCCGGAATAAACCGCTTTTCAGGATAAGCGGCATATCATATCCCGGTAGGCCACTGCCATTTCAATATAATTATACTTTATCTCGGAGCAAAAATCTAGCCCCAATTTATCATTTTTTTCGGAAATTTCGTTAAGATATATATAAAGATTGCGATACAGCGTAAGCAGCTCCGATATCAGGGCGTTGTCCTTCGATGCGGGAAGCGCTTCAAGCCCGGATATCATCTCCTGCGTTTTTACGGCGCGGTAGGTGTATTTTACCCGTATTCCGGCGGCGGTGAGCTCGCGGCGGTCAAGGCTTTGGGCTTCCTCCAGCAGCTCCCGTGCAAGAGAAGGATAATAGCGGCAGGCTTGGCTTAGTGTTTCCGCCTGTTTGGCAGTGCAGCGGGCGGAAAAGCTAAGGCTTCCGCTTGAAAGCATTATAAGCGCGGGGGAGAACTCCTCCTGCTTGTCCGCTACGCTTTGCGCCTCGTCGCGGGTAAGGTAGCCGGAGGCCAAAACGCGGTATTCCTCCTTGTCGCGCAGCACATAGCCCGCACCGCCGCGCCCGGCTATGGCTTGGGCGGCGGCAGCGGCCTTTTTGGCATCAGTATCAACGGCAAGCTGAAGCAGATATATATCAAGACGGGGACAGGCTATTTTGTGCTGCGCGTCGTCCTCATTATCGTCACCGGGGCCGAAAAGAGGAATGAGTATGTTCATGGCTATGGCTCTGCCAATACCGCTGAGAACAAGCAGAGCGACGGTCAGAGCGGCAATAAGCACAAGCACAAGGACGCGCCGCCCCGTGCGGCTTTTTGCGGGCGGAAGCGCAAAATGTTTTCCCATGAGTGAACCTCCCTGAAAATTAAGTATGTTAAAGAGCGCATCTGCAATAAGCGGCAAAGCAGCGGCAAAGCAGCGATGGCCACATATATGTTTATATGTGCATTCAAACATGCTTTTGCTTCGAGTGCATTTGCCGCTGCGGCTGCGTCTTTTGCGGTAGGGGCGGGAGAGCCGTGATACGACGCGCCCTGTAAATTGTATGATGCAAAGCGGGAATTTATGTGTTATAATACTGCAAAGTATACATCTGCATTAAAATATGTACGGCGGAGGCGGACATGGGATATAAAATAGAAACCATATCTGTTTACGAGGTTTTTGAACAAAAGGGCGGCTGCCCTTTTTGCAGGCTGGAAAAACGCCTTGAAAAGGAATATATCGAATACTATCTGGGCAGCGCCGCAATGACGCCGGAGATACGGATAAAGGTGAACCGTTCGGGGTTTTGCGCAAAGCATTTGGACGGGCTGTATAATGCGGGAAACCGCCTGCCTTTGGCGCTGGAATTGAACACCTTTATGCAAAGCAAGGGTCAGCGCATGAAAAAAGCTGCGGCGGGGTTTGTATCGGCCTGTGCCGGGCGGGAAAAAAGAGCGGCGGCGGCGCTTGCGGAGCTTGAGCAGGCGGCGCAGGGGCACAACCGGGACTGCCTTATATGCGCCTCCCTTGCGGACAGCATGGAAAGATATATCGATACCTCAGTGCATCTTTATATTGATCAGGCGCGTTTTCGTGAGCTTTACGACGGCTGCGGCGGCTTTTGCACCCGGCATTTTTCTTCGCTTTTGAAGGCGTGCCTTTCGCTTGGGGCAAAGGACAGGCAGAATTTTGCCCGCAGAACATGCGAGCTTCAGCTTTCGGCCATGGATAACCTGACACATGAGCTTGAGGATTTTACTAAAATGTTTGATTACCGCAGCCGCGGCAGGGAATGGGGAAGCGAACGAACCGCCGTGGCGCGCACGGCGGCGCTTCTTGGCGGAGATACCCGCCCCGATACGGAAAAGGAAGCAAACAAAGCATAAAAAGCATAAGGAGAAACATCGCAAATGGACAAGCTGTATATAGTGGGCTGCGGGGCTGCGGCCGGGGATGTTACGCTTAAGGGCGCGGAGGCGCTGGACGGCTGCGCTGCCGTTGTGCTGCACACGGAAAAAATAGAGCTTTTTTCGGAGCTTTCAAAAAAACGGGAGGTTTTTGCCTGTGACGACTGCTATGAGCAGGCGGAGGATTTTGACGGGCTTAACCGCCTTATATGGGAAAAGCTATGCTCCTTTGAGGGCAGTGTGTGCTTTGCGGTAACGGGAAGCGCGCTTGAGGATGAGTGCGCGGCCTTTGCCGTAAAGGCGGCAAAGGAAAACGGCATTCCCGCGCGGGTCATACCGGGCGTATCGCTGGCCGAGGCTGCCTGCGCCTGCGCGGGCATAACGGGGGAAAAGAGAGTGCTTACCGCCTTTGAGACGGAAAAGGCGGTGCCGGAGGCGAAAGTCAACCTGTGTGTTACGGGCATAGACGATGCCCTGCTTGCCGGAAGGGTAAAGTGCCGCTTGGCGGATTACTATGCGGACGAGCAGGAAATATACTTTTTTAATGGAAGCACCGCTTGCGGTATTCCGCTGTGCGAGCTGGACAGGAGAAATGACTACGGTCACAGAGCCTGCGCGGTGATACCGGCAGTGCCGTTTGAAAAGCGCGCCTGCTATAATACCGAGGATCTTTTATATATAATGCGCCGTCTGCGGGATGTTGACGGCTGCCCGTGGGACAGGGAGCAGACGCATGAAACGCTTACGCGCTATCTGGTGGAGGAGGCCTACGAGGTGGCGGATGCGGTAAACAACGGCGATCCCTATCAGCTTGCGGACGAGCTTGGGGATGTGCTGCTGCAGGTGGCGTTCCATGCCCAGATAGGCAGCGAGCATGGAGAGTTTTCCTACCGCGATGTTACGGATGCCGTCTGCCGCAAAATGATACGGCGGCACCCGCATGTTTTTGCGGATACGCTTGTTTCGGGCAGCGATGAGGTGCTTACAAACTGGGAGGCCATAAAGCGCCGCGATCGCGGGCAGAAGGATTCCCAGGTGCTGGCGGCAATACCGGGCAGCTTCCCCGCTCTTATGCGTGCGGAAAAGGTGCTGGATAAGGCGCGTCATGCCGGCCTTGACATAAGCGCCGGGGAGGCTGCTGCGGAGCTGGACGGGGCAGTAAGCGCCGTTAAAGCAATGCTGGAGCAGGCAAACAGTGAGCCCGATACCGCTTCGCGGGCAGTGGGCGAGATGCTGCTCAGGGCGGCAAACGCCGCGCGCAAATGCTCGGTACAGCCGGAAATGGCGCTCAACTGCGCCGTGGATCGCTTTATAAGCCGCTTTGGGCGCACGGAAAGGGCGGCGGAGCAAAAGGGAACAGCACTGCGGGATGCAGACGGGGAAACGGTGAAGCAACTGTGGCGGCAGGCGGAAAAGCAGGATGATTGATAATTTCTGACGGCAATAATGTAAGCGCGGCTGCCGGCAGAAAAATCGCAGGGCGGGATATTGCCCGCAAAGAAAGGTTGGGCGGAAAAAAGCTATGGGCTTTATGGATTCATACAAGCAGCTTGAAAAGCTGTGCGGAGATATGCTGGGCGAGGGCAGGGTGTCGGCATACATAAAGGAAATGTCCGATAAGCCGCGCGGGGCTTACCTTGTGTCGGGTTGGGAGAATGATCTTAAAAGGCTAAGGCATTGCCGCAGGATAAGAAATCAGATAGCGCATGAGCCGGGCTGCTCCGAAACGGATATGTGTCCGCCGGAGGATGAGAAATGGCTAGACGATTTTTATGCCCGCATAATGAATCAAACCGACCCTTTGGCGCTTTATTATAAATATACGCATCCGTCCCCCAAATACACAAAGCCCGCTGCAAAGACTGTTAATTCTGATGCCGATACGCGCCCAACCGAAAGCGGTGAGGCCGGGACGGCGCGCGGGCAAAACGATAATGGGTCGTCACGCACGCCTTCGGAGTCGGGGCGCGATGACGGCAAAAACGGCAGAAAGGACACTGCGGTTGTTGTTTTAATTGCGATTGCGGCGGTGCTGGCGCTGCTGCTTATTGAATGGATAAGCGCCGGGCGCGGTTAGGGAATATTATTAAAAGAAAGAATACACCGGCACAGGGCTGCAGCTGCGGCCCTGTGCCGGTGTATTTTAGGGGGAATATATGAAGAAGGGGGAGAGCGGCAATTATAAATGCCGCTCCGCCCGCATTCGGGCTTATCGCGTGTATCGGCCAATGCCCCGGCCTTTACCGCTTTAAGGTCAGTTTACGCCGAAGAGCAGCTTTTCATAGGTGGGGAAGGGCCAGTAGCGCTCCGCCGTTATTGTTTCCGCCTCATCGCAGGGCAGACGCAGCTCCGCCATTGCGGGCAGCACCGTATCGCGCACGGCCACTGCCGCTTCGGTAGTGTCTGCGGTTTCACGGCAAAGCTGCAGCTTTTCCTCAAGATGGGAAGCAGCGGCGTCTATGGAATCGGCAAGGTCGGACAGCCGCTTTACCGTGCTGCTTTCATAGCGGCAGGCAGCGCCGGGAATAAAACCGTGCTTGGCCGCAGCAGTGCAGGCCAGCTCATGGGCATAGGCTTCTATTGCGGGCAGTATCTCTCTGCGCGCCATTTCCACCATGGTCTGACCTTCAATGTTTACGGTTTTGCAGTAGTTTTCCAGCGTTATCTCATAGCGGGAATGCAGCTCCGCCATGGAGAAGATGCCGTGGGAAACCAGCATATCGGCGTTCTTCTTTTCAAGCAGTGCCGGCAGCGCATCGGGCGTGGTTCTCAGGTTCAGCAGACCGCGCTTTTCCGTGGCCTCCTTTATCCATGCGTCGTCATAGCCGTTGCCGTTAAAGATTATGCGGCGATGCTCGATTACGGTGGAGCGTATAAGCCTGTGCAGCTCGGCTTCAAAATCGGAGGCCGCCTCCAGCGCATCGGCATATTTACGCAGCTCTTCGGCCACGCTTGCATTTATCATTATGTTGGCGCAGGCAATGCTTGCGGCGGAGCCGGGCATGCGGAATTCAAACTTATTGCCGGTAAAGGCAAACGGGGAGGTGCGGTTGCGGTCCGTAGTATCCCGCGTGAAGCGCGGCAGAACATGAGCGCCCAGCTTCATAACGGTTTTTGCTGCGGCGCTGTAAGGCGCATCGGAGGCAATGGCATCCAGCACCGCGGTAAGCTCATCGCCAAGGAACATGGATATTACCGCGGGGGGCGCTTCGTTTGCACCCAAGCGGTGATCGTTGCCCGCCGAGGCCACGGACAGCCTTAACAGATCCTGATATTCGTCCACTGCCTTTATAACGGCGCACAGAAACAGCAGGAACTGTGCGTTCTCGTGCGGTGTATCTCCCGGCGTAAGCAGGTTGACGCCGGTATCGGTGGCCATGGACCAGTTGTTGTGTTTGCCGCTGCCGTTTACCCCCGCAAAGGGCTTTTCATGCAGCAGGCACACAAGGCCGTGGCGCGCCGCCACCTTCTGCATTATCTCCATGGTAAGCTGATTGTGGTCCGTGGCTATGTTTGTGGTGGTGTATATCGGCGCCAGCTCGTGCTGAGCGGGAGCCACCTCGTTGTGCTCGGTTTTTGCAAGTATGCCCAGCTTCCACAGCTCACGGTTGAGGTCCTCCATATATTCCGCCACGCGGGGCTTTATAACGCCGAAATAGTGGTCGTCCAGCTCCTGCCCCTTGGGCGGCTTTGCGCCGAAAAGCGTGCGGCCGGTAAATATAAGATCCTTGCGTTTTTCATACATTTCTCTGTCCACAAGAAAGTATTCCTGCTCCGGGCCCACAGAGGTGCGCACGCATTTTACATCGGTGTTGCCGAAAAGCCGCAGCACGCGCAGAGCCTGCTTGTTTATGGCCTCCATGGAGCGCAGCAGCGGGGTTTTTTTATCCAGCGCTTCTCCGCCGTAGGAACAGAAGGCGGTGGGGATGCACAGGGTTTTATCCTTAATAAAGGCATATGAGGTGGGGTCCCATGCGGTGTAGCCGCGAGCCTCGAAGGTGGCGCGCAGCCCGCCGGAGGGGAAGCTGGAGGCATCCGGCTCACCCTTTATAAGCTCCTTGCCGGAAAACTCCATTATTACGCGGCCGTCGGGAGCGGGGGATATGAAGCTGTCGTGCTTTTCGGCGGTTATGCCGGTAAGAGGCTGGAACCAGTGAGTAAAATGGGTCGCGCCCTTTTCTATTGCCCAGTCCTTCATGGCGGAGGCTACGGCGTTTGCCACCTGCACATCCAGAGGCGCGCCCTCATCGATGGTTTTTTTAAGGGAGGAGTAAACATCCGCGGAAAGCGTTGCCTTCATTACCCTGTCGTCAAATACCAGGCTGCCGAAATAATCAGATACTGTTTCCATAACTCTGCACTCCTTTGTTTTTGTTACAATTTTTAATGCGTTTTTTGCCTGTTTTTAAGGCTTTTTTTAACGGTTTTTGAGCATTTTTTTCGCGTTTTTTGCATCTGTTTTCAGCCTTGCACGAAATGCGAAAAAACAAAAAAGCGCCTTTGGGGATGATTATCCCAAAGACGCCCTTGCCTTTTATGCCGCTGATTATACTCGCTTTTTTATTTTTGTCAAACACTTTTTTATAAAAAATTTCAACAAAAAATGCAGCCGTAAAGTTTGCCGCTTTCATAAACGGGTAAAAAAGAGCGAAAATCATACAAAATATTTGACAAAAACGAAGGAATACAATATAATACCTGCAATGAGCAAAGGCGTTCATTTGTGCGGGAGCATTGCCTCCGTGTGAATGAACGCCTTTTCTTTTATGTAAGGGGTGAAGATTATGATGAAGGAAGGACAGGTGCGTATTCCGTCGGGCTGCGCCATTTCCGCCGTTATTTCCACGCAGGGCAGAAAGATGGACGGCGAAATGATAATTAAGAGCATGATACCCATGCATGACCGTTCCAACGGTCTGGGCGGCGGGTTCGCGGGGTACGGTATATATCCCGAATACAGGGAGTTTTACGCGCTGCACATTTTTTATAATGACAATGCTGCGCGCGTGGAGTGCGAAAGCTTTCTGAAGGACAGCTTTGAGATAGTAAAGGCCGAAAACATTCCGATACGCAAAATACCGGAAATTACCGATGTTCCGCTTATTTGGCGGTACTTTGTGGCACCGCTTTCCTCGGTGCTGTCCCGCTTGCAGCTGGATGAAAAGGAGTATGTGGCGCGCACGGTAATGCAGATAAACACAAGGCTTGAGGGCTCGTATGTTTTTTCCAGCGGGAAAAATGTGGGCGTGTTCAAGGCGGTGGGCTTCCCCGAGGATGTGGGCAGGTTTTACAGGCTGGAGGAATATGAGGCTTACAGCTGGACGGCGCACGGGAGATATCCCACAAATACGCCGGGCTGGTGGGGCGGAGCGCACCCCTTTGCACTGCTTGACTATACCGTGGTGCACAACGGAGAGATATCCTCCTATGATGCTAACCGCAGGGATATTGAGATGTACGGCTACAAATGCACGCTTAAGACCGACACGGAGGTTATCACATATATTGCCGACTATCTTCTGCGGCGGCAGGGGCTTACGCTGGAGGAAACCGCATCGGTAATGGCGGCGCCCTTCTGGAGCACGCTTAAAAAGCTGGAGAAGACCGACAGCGCGGCGGCTCAGCAGCTGGAGTATCTGCGAAAGGCATATCCGGGGCTGCTGATAACAGGACCGTTTTCCATTATTTTGGGCTTTGACGGCGGGCTTATGGCGCTTAATGACAGGCTGAAGCTGCGCTCCATGGTGACGGCAAAGAAAAAAGACCTTGTGTTTATAGCAAGCGAGGAAGCCGCCATACGGGCAATGGAGCCGAAGGCGGAGGATATATATGCGCCGGCCGGGGGAGAGCCGGTTATTGTGAGAGTGAAGGAGGGATACTGATGTCTGCGTTTTATATAACGCCGGAGTTTGAGATAATAAGAGACCGACAGCGGTGCATAAACTGCCGGGTGTGCGAGCGTCAGTGTGCAAACGGCGTGCACAGCTTTGACAGCGAGGGCAAGGTGATGCTGGCTGATGAAAGCAAGTGCGTGGACTGCCAGCGGTGCGTGGCATATTGCCCCACGCATGCCCTTAAAATAGTGCGCAACCCCAATTGCTTTAAGGAAAACGCCAACTGGCAGGAGGACACGGTGCGCGAGATATACAAGCAGGCGGCAAGCGGAGGCGTGCTGCTTTCCTCCATGGGCAACCCGAAGCCGCTGCCGGTATATTGGGACAGGATACTTATAAATGCCTCTCAGGTGACCAACCCGCCGATAGACCCGCTGCGGGAGCCGATGGAAACAAAGGTGTTCCTCGGAAAGAAGCCTTCCGGAATCAAAAGAAGGGCGGATGGCAGTATAGATACGGCGCTGCCGCCGCAGTTGGAGCTGTCCATGCCGGTTATGTTTTCGGCAATGAGCTACGGCTCCATAAGCTACAATGCGCATGAAAGCCTTGCGCGGGCGGCGCGGGAACTGGGCATATACTACAACACCGGCGAGGGCGGACTGCATGAGGATTTTTACTGCTACGGCGACAACACGGTGGTGCAGGTGGCATCGGGCAGATTCGGCGTGCATGAAAAATATCTTAACGCCGGGGCGGCCATAGAGATAAAGATGGGACAGGGTGCAAAGCCGGGAATAGGCGGGCATCTGCCGGGGGCGAAGATCGTGGGCGATGTATCCCGCACGAGGATGATACCGGAGGGGTCGGACGCGATATCGCCCGCGCCGCATCATGATATATATTCCATTGAGGATCTGCGGCAGCTGGTGTATTCGTTAAAGGAGGCAACCGGGTATAAAAAGCCGATAATAGTAAAGGTGGCGGCGGTGCACAACATAGCGGCGATAGCAAGCGGCATTGCCCGCAGCGGAGCGGACATTATTGCAATTGACGGCGTAAGGGGCGGCACGGGAGCCGCACCCACGCGGATACGGGATAATGTGGGCATTCCGGTGGAGCTGGCGCTGGCAGCGGTGGATCAGCGGCTGCGCGATGAGGGAATAAGAAACAGCGTATCCCTTGTGGCGGGGGGCAGCATACGCTCGGCGGCCGATGTTGTAAAGGCGGTGGCGCTGGGGGCGGATGCGGTTTATATAGCCACGGCGGCTTTGCTTGCGCTGGGGTGCCATTTGTGCCGCGACTGCCACAGCGGACGCTGCTGCTGGGGCATTGCGACGCAGCGGCCGGAGCTTGTGAAGCGGCTGGATGCAAACGAGGGCAGTGAGCGGCTTGTGAACCTGCTTACGGCATGGAAGCATGAAATAAAGGAGCTTATGGGCGGCATGGGCATCAACTCCATTGAGGCACTGCGGGGCAACCGTCTTATGCTGCGGGGCGTGGGAATGACGCAGAAGGAGCTGGATATACTGGGAATAGCGCACGCGGGAGAATGATAAAGGTGCGCAAAGCCGGTAAAAAAATATAAAAAACGGCTTAAAAACAATAAAAATGCAATAAAAAATACTGATGGGTGTGATATAATGTATATTGATGCAAGGGGCAAAAACTTCACGGAATTGAATGAAGCGCTGCGCTCCGGCGGAGACTGCCGTATAGAAAACTGCTTGGGACAGCGTTTTATAGCGGCGGGCATGAGCGATGTACGGCTGGATATAAGCGGTGTGCCGGGGAATGCGCTGGGGGCGTATCTTGCGGGGGCAGATATAACGGTGCGGGGCAACGCTCAGGACGCGGTGGGCGACACCATGAACGACGGCAGCATTGTTATACACGGAAACATAGGCGATGCCGCCGGCTATGCCATGCGCGGAGGCCGGATATATGTAAAGGGCAATGCGGGATACCGCGCCGGAATACATATGAAGGAATATAAGGACAAGAAGCCGGTGATAGTTATAGGCGGCCGCGCGGGCAGCTTTTTGGGCGAGTATCAGGCAGGCGGGCTTATAATAGTGCTTGGTCTTGGTATAGGCGAAAGGCCGATAGTGGGCAATTTCCCCTGCACGGGGATGCACGGGGGCAAGATGATACTGCGGTCTGATTGCCGCGGGGTGGATTTCCCCGGGCAGGTAACGGCAAGACCGGCATCACGGGAGGATATGGCGGAGGCGGAGCCGTTTATAAGGAAATACTGCGAACTGTTCGGCGCCGATGCACATGAGGTACTGGACGGCGCGTTTACGGCGGTGACCCCGGACAGCAAGAACCCTTACAAGCAGATGTATGTATCAAACTGAAGGATCGGTTTGAAACACATTGATGCTGAAAATATACGAAGTTGACGATACATTGCATATGTGCGCATAAACGCATATATGCAATGCATGCTGTCAGCGACGGAAAAACAGTGCATTTGAATTCTGATGACACGGAAGGCGGAGAGATATGAAATACTCACAGCAAGAGGTAATGCAGTTTGTAGAGCAGGAGGATGTCAAGTTTATAAGGCTGGCATTCTGCGATGTTTTCGGCAAGCAGAAGAATCTGTCCGTAATGCCGGGAGAGCTGGCGCGTGTGTTTGAGTTCGGAGCGGGGCTGGATGCTTCGGCGGTGGACGGCTTTGCAATGGGGGCGCGGTCGGATCTGTTCCTTATGCCCGACCCCTCCACATTATCGGTGCTGCCCTGGCGGCCGGAGCACGGACGGGTAGTGCGGATGTACTGCTCGGTGCATTATCCCGACGGCAGTCTGCATCCCTGCGATATGCGCAGCCGGCTGGAAAAGACCGTGGAGCGGGCGGCGGAGCGCGGAGTGAGATTCGCCTTCGGGCCGGAGATGGAGTTTTATCTTTTCAAGAGGGATGAAAACGGCGAAAGAACAAGCATTCCCTATGACAATGCGGGGTATATGGATATAGCGCCGCAGGACAAGGGAGAAAATGTACGACGGGAGATATGCCTTACCCTTGAGCAGATGGGAATAGCGCCGGAAAGCTCGCATCACGAGGAGGGACCGGGACAAAACGAAATAGATTTCCGCTACTGCGACCCGGTGGCGGCGGCGGACAATGCGGTAACCTTCCGCGCAGTGGTGAACACCATTGCGGCGCGCAGCGGTCTTTATGCGGATTTTTCGCCAAAGCCCCTTACGGGCAGGCCGGGCAGCGGAATGCATATCAATTTTTCCGTGCACGGGCAGGAGCAGATGGAGAGCGCAATGGCGGGAATACTTGCGCGCATAGGGGAGATGACGCTGTTTCTGAACCCCGAGAGAGATTCCTATCTGCGCTTCGGAAGCGACAAGGCGCCGCAGTATGTCTGCTGGGGCAGAGAGAACCGTTCGGTGCTGCTGAGGGTGCCGGCGGCGCGGGGCGAGTATCGCAGGGCGGAGCTGAGATCGCCCGATCCGCAATGCAACCCGTATCTTGCGCTGCTGCTGCTTATGGAGGCGGCGATGGAGGGCATTGAGCAAAATAAGCGGCTGCCGGAGGAGACAAGCATTGATCTTATGGCGGCATCGGCGGAGCAGACGGCACACCTTACGCATCTGCCGGCATCCGTAGAGGAGGCGGCGGCAGCGGCGCAGGGCAGCGAGTTTATACGCAGCCTTTTGCCCCAGGCGCTTATTGAAAGCTATATATCGGGCTGACGGACTTAAAATCGGGGCGGATACCGTCTTAAGGAGGGGAAGGCTACGGAGCTTGAGGAACATATATACAGCGTAGTTATAGTGTCCGGCTCGGCGCAGTTTGCCGCCGCGCTTACGGAGCTTTTGCCCTCCGGGAGCTATTGCCCGGTAAAAACGGTGGGGGATGCCTCCGGCGCGAGACGGCTTTTGTTGGAGAGCCCGGCGGATATTGTGATAATAAATACGCCGCTGCCGGATGATTTCGGCACGCATCTTGCGCTGGATATCTGCCAGGACAGCGGAGCGGGCGTTATGCTGATAGTGAAAAACGAGCATTATTCCGAGATAAACGCGCGGTGTGCCCCGTACGGAGTGCTTACGGTGGCAAAGCCCACATCGGCGCAGCTGATACTGCAAAGCGTACAGCTTTTGTGCGCCACAAGGGAGCGGCTGCGCAGAATGGAAAAAAAGACTGCGTCGGTAGAGGAAAAGATGGAGGAGATACGCTTGGTAAACCGTGCAAAATGGCGGCTTATAGAGGTGCTGAAAATGACGGAGGCACAGGCGCACAGATATATCGAAAAGCAGGCGATGGACCGCTGTGTCAACCGCAGGACGATAGCATCCGAGATATTGGCGGCATACAAATAGCGCGGCATTGAAAAGGGCGCGGCTTAAGCATACGGTATAATTAAGCAACATATAAACTTAAACTGATCCAGGATTACGGAGGAGAAAGAAAATGACCAAATACATTTTTGTTACCGGCGGTGTGGTATCGGGGCTGGGCAAGGGCATAACGGCGGCGTCGCTGGGACGGCTGCTGAAAACGCGCGGCCTTAAGGTGGCGGCGCAGAAGCTGGATCCATACATAAATGTGGACCCGGGCACCATGAGCCCGTATCAGCACGGGGAGGTTTACGTTACGCAGGACGGAGCGGAAACGGACCTGGATCTGGGACATTACGAGAGGTTTATAGATGAGGATCTTAACAGATATTCAAACCTTACAACGGGAAAGGTATACTGGAATGTGCTTAACAAGGAGCGCAGGGGGGAATATCTGGGCTCCACCGTACAGGTGATACCGCATATTACCAACGAGATAAAGGAATTTGTATACAGGGTAGGCAAGCAGACGGATGCCGATGTTGTTATAACCGAGATAGGCGGCACCATAGGCGATATTGAATCTCAGCCCTTTCTTGAGGCGGTGCGGCAGATATCGCTGGAGGTGGGCAGGGAGAACAGTCTGTTCATTCATGTGACGCTGGTGCCGTTTTTAAGCGGATCGGACGAGCATAAGTCCAAACCCACGCAGCATTCCGTAAAGGAATTGCAGGGGATGGGCATAAACCCCAATATCATAGTGCTGCGCTGCGACGAACCGCTGGAGGATGCCATATTCAAAAAAATATCCATGTTCTGCAATGTCAAGCCCGACTGCGTGATTGAGAACATTACGCTGCCCTGCCTTTACGAGGCGCCGCTGATGCTGGAAAAATCAAACTTTTCCTCGGTGGTGTGCAGGGAGCTGGGCATTGATGCAAAGCCGGCGGAGCTTACCGAGTGGGAGGACATGGTAAAGCGGATAAAGGGGCGCGAAAAGGAAGTGCGCATAGGGCTTGTGGGCAAGTATGTGCAGCTGCACGATGCATACCTGTCGGTAGCGGAGGCCATGCGCCATGCGGGATACACCCTTAACACCCATATCCGCATAGAATGGATAGACTCGGAGAGCCTGCGCAGCGACAATGTTAAAAAAACGCTGGGAGGGCTGGACGGCATTATCGTGCCGGGCGGCTTCGGCAACCGCGGCATAGAGGGAATGATACTGGCGGCGCAGTATGCAAGGGAGAACCATGTGCCGTATTTCGGAATATGTCTGGGGATGCAGATTGCGGTTATAGAATATGCGCGCAATGTTGCGAAAATTGAGGATGCGGATTCCGGCGAATTCAACGAGCTGTGCCGCCACAAGGTGATAGATTTCATGCCGGGGCAGAGCGACAACATAGACAAGGGCGGCACATTGAGGCTGGGCGCGTATCCCTGCGTTATTGCGGAGGGGACGACAATGCAGAGGTGCTATAAGACAAAGGAGATATCGGAGCGGCACCGTCACCGTTATGAGTTCAACAATGATTACCGCGAAAAGCTGACGCAGGCGGGGCTTGTGCTGTCCGGGCTTTCGCCGGACGGCAGGCTGGTGGAAACCGTGGAGCTGACGGACCGTCCGTTCTATGTGGGAGTGCAGTTCCATCCGGAATTCAAATCCCGCCCCAATAAGGCGCATCCGCTGTTCTGCGGCTTTATTGCGGCGGCGCTTGCAAAAAGAGAGTCGAAATAAGGCGCTGCGCAAATCGTCAGGGCGTAAAACGGAATAAATTAAAAGGGCTGTCCGCAGGCATGGTTTGGCGGGACAGCCCTTTTGATATATGGTTTTTATGCAGGTTATGCGGTGCGGCTGACGGATTTTTTAAGCAGAAGGCGAAGCAGCGTGAACACGGCAAGCTCGCAGGCTGCGGTGACAGGTACTGCCCAGAAGAACGGGAACGGAAGCGCGGTAAGAGCAAAAAAGCCGGGAAACAGCAGCATTCCGCCGGCAAGCAGCAGGCACATGCCGATACAGAGCGCACCGCGCAAACGGTTAAGGGGCATGGAAACATAGAAAAGATTGACCATGAAGGCAAAGCCGGTGACCATCATGCAGGCGGTGGAGAGAACACTGTCTGCAACCCTGAGAGCAGGCAGGAGCTGGGAGAGATACAGAAGACTTATACCGGCAAAGACGCTTATGCCGCCCGGGATGCAGCGGCAGAGTATGTTTTTCAAAAAATTGCCGCGCACCCGTTCGCGGTTGGGTTCAAGGGCAAGCACGAAGGAGGGAACGCCTATTCCCGTGCAGGACAGCAGGGACATCTGTATGGGCTGGAAGGGGTACGGACGACCGATGAGTACAAACAGAACAGCCAGCAGCGAAGCGTAGAGCGTTTTTATAAGGAAGAGGGAGGCGGAGCGCTGGAGATTGTTTATACAGCGGCGGCCCTCCGCAACCACTGCGGGCATGGAGGCAAAATCGTTATTGAGAAGGACAAGCTGGGATATGCCGCGGGCTGCGGCGGTGCCGTTGCCCATGGCTACGGAGCAATCGGCTGTGCGCAGGGCGGGGACATCGTTTACACCGTCGCCCACGAAGGCCACGGTGTGACCCTGTGAGCGGAGCTGCTCCACCAAAAGCTGCTTCTGAAGCGGTGTGACGCGCGCAAAAAGCCGATATTCCGCCGCGGCGGCGTAGAGCTGCTGAGGGTCGCAGCCGGTGCAGTCAAAGGCGGCGCCGGGTATGCCGCACTGCGCGGCAATGCGTTCCACGGTGGGGGCGCTGTCACCGCTGAAGACACGGATATCGACATCCTGGGAATGAAAATAGGCAAGGGTCTGTGCGGCATCGGGACGGACATCGTCCCTGAGCGTTATGGCGCAAAGGGGAACAAGCCCCTCCGGGAGGCCTTCGTCGGGGAAGGGCAGGCTGCTTTTTGCAAGCAGCAGGACACGGCTGTAAAGCGCAAGCTCATGCAAACGCTCGGAAAGAGCGGCGGGCATATCCGTAAGCAGGAATTCCGGCGCGCCCCATACGAGCGTTATATTATCAAGGCGCGCGCCGGACCATTTCAGCCGGGAATTGAAGGGGCGCACCTGCGAGGGAGCGATGGTTACGGAGGTGTCCGCATCGGCAAAATAGCGGCGGAGGGCGTCAAAGGTAGCGTTATTGTCGCAAAGGGCGCGGGTAAGCGCGGCGCAGAGTGCCGGAATGTCGGTGTTTTGCGCCTCCTGCGAGAGGGGAATCACCTGCTCCACCGTCATTGTTCCCTGCGTAAGAGTGCCGGTTTTATCAAGACAGAGGGTGTCCACTCGGGCAAGGTTTTCTATGCAGTAAAGCTCCTGCACCAGCACCTTGCGGCGGGAAAGACGCACAACGCCTACGGCAAGCACGGTGCTGGTGAGCAGCACGAGCCCGTCGGGAATCATGCCCAGCACGGCCGCGGCGGTGGCAGTGACGGTGCCGGCAAGGTCTCCGCCCTGTACCGATCTCTGCACGAAAAACATTATTGCGCATACCGGTATTACGCAGAGGGAAAGCACGAAGATTATCCTGCGCAGGGTGGACATTATTTGGGAATCGGGGCGTCTGTGGGAGCCGGAGTGCGCGAGCTTTTCCATGTAGCAATCCGCGCCCACGGCATCGGCCGAGGCCTTTGCCTGCCCGGAGAGCACGACGGAGCCGGCGTAGAGGATGTCGCCGGGGTGCTTTGCTATTCCGTCGGATTCGCCGGTTATGCAGGCCTCGTCCACTTCAAGAGAGCCGGAGAGAACGGTGCAGTCCGCCGGTACCTGACAGCCGTAGGACAGCACAAGCAGATCGCCCATGACGATATCCTCCGCCGGGATATCCTCGGGGACGGAATCCCGTATGACGCAGACGGTGCTGCGGTTTATAACGGAGAGCTTATCCAGAGCGCGCTTGGAGCGCAATTCCTGAAAAACGCCTATGAAAAGATTGCACAGGACTATTATTATAAACAGCGTGTTTTTGTAGGAGCCTACGGCAAAAAGCGCGGCGGCAAGCACGAAGTTTACAAAATTGAACAGGGTGCAGACATGATGGGCGATTATCCGCCCGGTGCTGTTTGTTTTTTTGCTGCTTTTTGTGTTTTTGGGGCGCGCGGCCGCCTCGTTGGAGGAAAGCCCGTGCAGAATAAAATCGGAAGCGGCTTCGGCGCTTTGGGAAAAGGCCGTGCCTTTGTTATTATCGGCGGCGGACATCAGTTTGCACCTCCGTTATCGGGCCTGTATGCGGAGCTGTTTGCTGACATAAACAGCCTGTATGCTGGAGCAAGAGCGATAAAATCCTCGCATATAAGGCTTATGATATCGGGCAGGGCAAGCGCACTCACCGGGAGGGTGCAGATAAAGCATATATCCTTGCGGTCCATAAAATCCTGCTTTTCGGCAGGCTGCAAGGGAAAATGCGGACGCTTGTATTTTTCTCCGGTAAGCACCAAACGCGAGGAGGAGCGAACGGAGTTCATTGCGGCGGTGTAGAGAGGGTGATCGCCGGCGGCCATGAGGCGCAGCTGCTCCATAACGGGGCGCGGGGTGCAGTAGTAGCCCATGCCCCAGCGCACACAGCGCGGGGAAAACTCAAAGAAAAAGCAGGGCAGGGCGTCGCCGCGCTGAGAAAAGGTGCACCATACAACATCGCGGTACAGGCTTTTATCCTTGGAAAAGCGGGTATCGCGGTACAGACGGGAGATGCAACGGCCTATCTTTGGCGTGCAGTCGATTTGCGGATCGATGCTGAGCACGGTGGGGGTAAGCGCGTCTATGAGCCGGGTCATGGGCTCGATTATAAGCCTGCGGTATTCCGGTTTGTGCTCGTTATACCATTCGCGGCTGTCGTTAAGACGGTTTATATAAAGGAATTCCAAAGCTTCATTTGAAAACAGCATTTTTGTGCGTCCTGTTCTTGAATTGAATTTTGATGTTTGCATTTTACGGCGGCGCGGGCAATAAGCCGGACGCTTAGCTTTATTATTATATTGTTTTGCAGGCAAAAAAGCAAGCCAAAACGCATTGCTGCATCAGCAGGGAAAAAGAGAAGGGGAAAATGTGAAAATATAAATGAAAATATTCCCCCATTGGTATTGCATTTTGAAAAAGGTATGATAAAATATCACCGTGATCGGGCGGCTTTGCATAGGCGAAGCACCGGCATAAATTTGCTTTAATTAAAGCGCAAAGCGAAAGGAAACAAACGCAATGAGTTCAAATCAGAACAGCCTTGTGGGTATAGATAAGTTGGGACGCAAGGTGGAGGCGGTACGCTACGAGGACAACGGCAAGCAGGTGGGCTGCTTTTTCTGGATGTGGATCGGGCAGCCGTATGCAAGCGGCGTTTGGGACGCCACCGAGATACTTAAAAGAGAAAACGGCGCAGACATTCTGTATCATCAGGATAATAAGGAGATATCTCCCGACGGTCAGGCTCACTGGTGGGGCAAGCCGCTTTGGGGCTATTATAATTCCGACGACAAATGGGTGATACGCAAGCAACTGGAGATGCTGGCAAGCGCGGGAGTGGACTTTATTTATTTTGACGCCACGAACACCCTTACCTACCCCAATGTATACCTTCGCATAATGGAGGCCATACATGAAATGCTCCAGGAGGGCAGCAACCCGCCCAAGTGTGCTTTTTACACGCATACTCATTCCATAGCCACAATGAGGACGCTGTACCGCGACCTTTACAGCAAGGGACTGTACTCCGATACCTGGTACCGCGTGGACGGCAAGCCCTTTATTATTGCCTTTGAGAGCGCTGAGGCGGATATGATAGCCGAGGAAATAACCATGCGCCGCCGTACCAGCTACAATCCCGGCCCGCTGGAGCCGGAGATAAAGGATTTCTTCTATTTCCGCCGCCCGCAGTGGCCTACGAACGATACGGTATACCCCGACGGCTTCCCGTGGGTGGAGTGGATATATCCGCAGCCCATACACACCGATGTTATGAATGTAACGGTGGGCTCGCATCCCAATGTTCCAATGAGCTTTACGCGCACAAGAGGGCTGGAGAACTGGGGACGCGGCTGGGATCCCGAAAAGAAGGTTAATGTGCCCGAAAAATGTGAGGAGGGCAGCTTCTTCCAGCTGCAGTGGGACAATGCCATTGCAAACAGAGATAAGCTCAAAACGGTTTCCGTAGGCGGCTGGAACGAGTGGATAGCCTACAAGCAGCTTTATGACGGCGAATATATGCTTTGCGATGCTGCGGATATGGAGCTTTCACGCGATATCGAGCCTATGGAGGGCGGATATGAGGACAATTTCTATCTGCAGCTTATAAGAAATGTACGCCGCTTCAAGGAAGGCGACAAGGCACTTGCGGCATACGGCGTGCATAAGAAGTGCGATATAGAGCAGCCCGCCAGCTTTGAAGGGGCGCAGGAGTACAGCAAGGTGGGGCAGAAGCCCTTTGCGCGCTGTGCCCGCGGCTGCACCCGTGAGCTGCGCTATGAAGAGCCGGCGGCGCGCAATACGCTTAACCGTGTGCGCGCGGCAAACGACAGCGAGAATATTTGGTTTGCGCTGGAGGCGTATGACGGCTTTAAGCCCTATTCCGTATGCGACAATACCTGCCTGTATATAGGTACGGGAACCCCGGAGGATAAGGGCTATTACAGCTATGAATATATGCTGCGCCGCACCGGAAAAGAGGAAATGACGCTTTACCGGCTTAATGCGGCGGGCGAGGCTGAGGAAGCAGGCAGGCTGGAATGCCGCTGCAACGAGGGCGTGCTGACCTTTGCGGTTAAGAGGAGCATTTTCGGCGATTGCAGAAGCATATATTTCAAGGCCACCGATTCCGTGGTTATGGATGACATTATGAAAACCTACACCACGGGCAGCGCAATGCCCATGGGCAGACTGTCCTATCTTTATGAGCTGGTATAACCGTTTTTAAGGGCAAAATAATAATAACAAAGCAGCTCCCGCATGCGGGAGCTGCTTTTGTATAAACCGGGGTATCAGTTTGAGCGGGTATTCTCAGAGGAGTGCGCTTTTTTATCTTTATCTTCATCGTCGGAGGCGGAGGCACATATGTCGGCATCAAAACCGTCTGCGGAGCGCTTTTTGCGGCGGTGAAGTATAAGCGCGGTGGCTGCCGCAGTAAGAACGGCAACGGATATGAGGTAGGGTATCAGTCCGCGTTTTGGGTCAAACAGACCGAATATGAAGGGCAGTGCACATAAAACGGCGCATAAAAGCGCACACACGGTGAGTATTACGGCAAAGGATCGGCGGGTATTTATCAGATCCGATGCCATAAGGGCGCACAGACGCACGCTTTCGGCGCGCTGCCCGGCCTGCTCTTGTTCAAAAACCGCGCGCGTAAAGCCGCGGCTCAGGGCTATAAAGCTGCAAAGGGCCGTGGCGGCGGAGAGGGTACAAAGGGCGTGAACAGGCCCTGCGGATACGCGCTGCTCCAGCTGTTCAAGCTCAAGAAGACGGTCACGCACCTCGTCCGCAGGCAGCTCGTCGGACAGTGCAATTATCCCGCCGGGAGTTACGGCGCATTTTCCGCCGTCAAAGGCTATGCAGTCGGGATAATACTGTTCAAGGCAATCCACCGGCAGCTGTATGAAAAGGTCGCACACGGCATTTTCGCACTTAAAGGAAACATCGGCGCAGTCGGAAATATCGGCATCGGCAAGACGGGTGCGCAGAGCAAGGGCGTTTTCAAGGGCATAGTGAAAGCTTTTGCCTATAAGCGGCGGTGTGCCGGTGAGAACAAGCCGTTTTCCGCGCTTTGAGGACAGAACACGGCAGGAGAGGGGGATGCCCTGTATGCTTACGGTGTCCGGAAGATTTTTTATTCCTCCGGGCGCGATTGCGGCGCTTAGACGCAGCGTGCAGCCGGTGCAGGCAAGGGAGGACAAAAGGGATATAAAATGCTCCGGGTCGTCAAAGGCGGGCACCAGCGCGGAATCGTCCCGGGCGGTGCAGCCGCCGTTTGCCTTGAGAAGGGATACAAGGCAGTCCCGGCTGCAGTCAAGAGGGTATATTTCCAAAAGGTCGGCTTTGACCGCAAGCAGGGAAAAGCCGCAGTATCCTGCAAAAAGGGCGGGATAGCGGCAGGAGGGCTTATCAAGCAGCAGCGCCCGGCCGGGCAGAACGGAGCCGTCCTGCGCAGGAAGGGAGAGGGTAAGCTCGCGGCCGCGTGCGCAGTCGGAAATGTAGCGGTCCAGCTCGGTAAGAGCCTGCGCGGTAATGGGCGCTACGCTGGGCACGCGCGGAGACAGCGGGCGGGTCGCCGGGTCAAAATCGCCGAAGAGCAGCAGGTCCATCATAAGCTGGCGCAATACGGTAAAGAGGGTGTCCACCGCGCGGCGGGCATTCTGTTCCCGGAGGGGGTGCGCAAAAAGATAGGAGTGCAGAAAGGGCAGGGTATCCACGCTGTCCCTTGTAAAGGGAAGGCTGCGGTCGGGAAGCGCTTCAAGAAAATCGGCAAGGGCCGCCGCTGCGCGGGGAAGCTTGCCGCTGCTTGAGGCGGCGGAAAGCAGATATGCGGCGCATACCTCTTCAAGCGAAGGACAAAGGGGAATAAAGAGAGAAGCGCAGCTTTGCGCAAGCTCGGGGTCGCGCACAAGCGCGCGGCAGGCCGGTCCCAAGGGCTGCCCCGAGGAATAAATAATGCCGTTTTTCAGAAAAAGCGCATCGTCGGCGGGAGTGTCGGTATAAAATAACAGATCCATTAAGACCTCCGTAATTTTGTATTGGGTATAAGTAAATATGTTGGAAAAGCGCAAATATGCACATATGCGAATGTATACATTGATGCGTAGAGACATATTGCAGCGCATTGATAAACGCATATAAGCCGAATATGCTTGCTGGACAAGGCGAAGGCCCGATTTATGTACTTTAATAACCTGCGATATTACACAATAAATTATACCAAACCAAACGCAAAATGCAATAGAAAACGGCGTATTTTTTAGAAATTTTACATATCGGGGAAATAAAAAGCCGCCCCCGATGCAGCGCCGCTGCTGCAAATAAGCGCGGGCGGTGCGGGGACGGCTTTTACGGAATTCAAAAGCGGGATTTTCTGCGGGAAGCTCAGGCCTTTTCCGGGGCCTCTTCTTCCGGTTGGGGAAGCTCGGAGGTGCAGTTGGGGCACCTTACGGCATCAATTGCAATGGTGCTTTTGCAGTAGGGGCAGACCTTTGTGGTGGGGACGGCCGGAGCCTCCTGCTGCTTTTTATGCGTGGATTCGCGCAGGGCATTGAAGGCCTTTACGATAAGGAACACAAAAAACGCAAGCAGTATAAAGTTCAGCACCACGGTGATGAATTTGCCGTAGTTGAGGGTGGCTGCGCCGGCCTCCTGAGCCGCCGCAAGGGTATCGTAGTGGTTGCCGTCCAGCGAAATGAACCAGTTGGTGAAGTCCACGCCGCCGGTAACACGGGAGACAAGAGGCATAAACAGATCGCTTACGAGGGAATCGACAATGCTTTTGAAGGCACCGCCGATTATAACGCCTACGGCCATATCCATAACGTTGCCCTTGTTGATGAACTCGCGGAATTCCGCCCAAAGACTTTTTTTGTTCTTGCTCATGTTTATCATCCTTTTTGAATTTTCGTTTTTGTGCTATTATATCATACAGCTTTCGGTTTTTCAAGCAAAGAGGGGAAATCGTGACGGAAAAACGGAGTTTTTTGAAAAGCGCGGATAACGGGTTTTGCAAAAAAAACAAAAAATTTTTTATTACGGTGCAATAAAACACGGGGCACATGCGTTATATATGTGAAGGCGGAAGGAGAAAACAATTGTTTATATTTACTTTGACTTTATACGATTCATGCCGGAACGAAGACGGCAGCGTACGCGCGGCGCGTGCCGAGGAGGAAAAAAAGGCAGAGACCCTGCTTGCGGAAATAACCGCGGGCAGCAGGGAGGCACTGTCCGGGCTGTACGAGCTTATGGGCGGGCAGGTTTACGGCTATGCACTGTCCATAGTGAAAAACCATCACGAGGCTCAGGACATACAGCAGGATGTATTTGTGAAGATATGGTCCTGTGCGGGGCAGTACAGGCCGGGAACAAAGGCAAGAGCGTGGATATATACAATTACAAAAAACCTTTCGCTTACAAGCCTGAGGAAAAGCAGCAGGGTTTCGGGGCAGATGCCGCCGGAGCAGGCGTGCCCCGAGGAGCCGCAGAGGAGCGGGGCGCTTAAAATGCTGCTGGAGGAGCTGCCCGAAAAGGAGCGGCAGATAGTTATGCTGCATGCAATGGGAGCAAAGCACAGGGAAACGGCACAGGTTATGGACCTGCCGCTGGCTACGGTGCTGTCAAAGTATGCAAGGACGCTTAAAAAGCTGAGAAAACGCCTGGAGGAAGAAGAATGAAAAACAGAAAGACGGAAAACAGCATAAGGAAAGAGGTAATGAAAAGCAAGCCGGATAATATTGAAGGGATACTTCGGCAATGCGGAAAGCAGGAGGATATAATAAGCGTGAAGCGGACGGGAAACACGAAGAAAACGGGATGGCTGAAAACGGCCTGCTGCATAGCGGCGGCGCTGGTGATTTTGGCGGTGGGAGCTTTTGCGGCAAACGGCATAATCAGCAAGCCGGTGACCGTGATATCACTGGATGTAAACCCGAGCATTGAGCTTAAGCTCAGAGGAAGCGGAAGGGTGGCTCAGGCCAAGGCGCTTAACGACGATGCGCAGAAGCTGCTTGAGGGCATGGAGCTGGAAGGAACGGATAAAAACACTGCCGTTAATGCAATTATCGGCTCCATGGTGCGCGCGGGCTATCTGAACAGCCTTTCAAACTCCGTGCTGGTCACGGTGGAGGGAAAGAACGCCTCCGGAGTTGAAAAGGAAATTATGGAAATTATAAACGGCATACTTGCTCAAAGCATCAACGGCGGAGCGGTTGTGGGGCAGAAGCTTACAAAAAGCGGAGAGGCGGCCCTGCTTGCGCAGAGGCACGGCATATCAGAGGGAAAGGCGCAGCTGGTGCTGGAGGTGGCAAGGCTTAACCCCATGCTGGTGCCGGACGAGTTGGCAAAGCTGAGCATAAACGAGCTTAATGTTCTGCTGAGCGCGAAAGAGGCTCAGACGGAGGTGAGCAAGAGCGGCGAGGTGAGCACAAAGGCGTATATCGGAGCGGAAAAGGCGCTGGAGATTGCGCTTGCGCATGCGGGCGTGCAGAAGGGCGCAGTGAAGGATATTGAGGTGGAACTGGATTTCAAGCGCGGCATTATGGTGTACGAGGTGGAGTTCAAAACCGGCGGCATGGAATACGAGCACCTGATAAATGCGATAACCGGCGAGATAATTGAGGATAAGCAGAAGCTGGACGATGATAACGACGATGTGATTGTTCCGGAAAACGCAATAAACGCCCAGAAAGCAAGAAGCATTGCCTTTGAGCATGCCGGAGTGGCTGCGGAAAATGTGACCGATTTTGAAATTGATTTGGACAGGAAAAACGGCGTGACGGTTTATGAGGTGGAATTCCGTGCGGGAGATACCGAATATGACTATGTTATAAATGCGCAGACGGGCGAGGTGGTATCCTTTAAGAAAAAGCAGGAAAGGGCTGCATCGGCGCCGGAGCAGAAGGCGGAAATTACACCGGCAAGGGCGGGGGAAATAGCCTTTGAGCATGCTGGGGTAAGCCGCGGCGAGGCTGCCGATTACAGATCCAAGCTGGAAAATGAGGACGGCCTGTGGGTATATGAGATTGAATTCCGCGCGGGCAAAACGGAATACGAATACGAGATAGATGCCGAAACCGGCAGAATAATATCGGCGGAAAAGGAAACAAAAAACGAAGCGGCAGGCGGCGGAGAGGTAAAGCTTACTGGTTCGCAGGCGGTGGCTAAGGCGCTGGAGCACGCAGGGCTTAAGGCGTCGCAGGTGAAGGAGCTGGAATGCGAGCTGGATTACGAGGACGGAAAGCCAGTATATGAGATAGAATTCAAATACGGCGATACGGAATACGAATATGAAATAAGCGCATATGACGGCAGCGTTGTATCGTCAAAAACCGAAAAGGACGATTGACACAAAAAACGGCGACAGCGCGGCGCGGGCATCGGGAGAGCTTCTCCCGGTGCCCTTTTATTTTTCGCTCTTTAAGCATGTAATTTCAAAAGTGTCAAGTGACTCTTTTGAAATCGCGATGGAATGCGAGGGCGGTATATGCTATTATAATATGTGCTTTTGAATTCCGGGCAATCAAGAAGAATAAGGCATAAGGAGGAGTGAGCAATGGCATCAGGGAACAACGGCGGGGGCTGCGGGCGCGCAAGGACGGCGTTGTGCGCGGCGCTAATTGCGGTGCTGCTTTGCGGCCTGTGCGGCTGCGGCGATAAGGATAAAAGCGAACCGAAGAATTCGCAGCCGGCCGTTACGGAAAAAGCATCAGCGCAGACGCCGGCGGAGAGCGCGGATACAGAGCCCAAAACGCTGGAGCAGGAGCTGCTTAAAAGACGGGGAAAATCCTTTGACGCTTCCGATTATAAAAAAATCGCGGGTGCGGAGGGTATTATAGACATAAAATCGGAATTTGACTGCTTTGTTGACCACGGATACAGCGAGGGAATCGACTGTATAATAGTTTCCGGCGGGAAAATATACAAGGCAAATTTCAATTCCCTTTTATCAAACGGCAAAAACCTTCAGGAAACGGGCACTTTGCCGGAAAGCGCTGCGGTGCGGTACTGGCGCTTTACCTACGACGGTGAGATGGGATATATGTATTTTTGCAACAATACATATTACAAAATGAGCTGCACGCCGTTTTCCGCGGAGAAACAGGACGCGGCGGCATACCCTCTGTTCAAAAAGGTATATCGTTACGGCGCGGACGGGAAAACGCTGGAGGACTGCACGCAGGAGTTTTCGGACTGCGACAGAGTATATGATTACGGCTCTCCCATGATGGCCTTTAAGGACGGACGGGTAAGCATGATCTTTTCAGGGAAGTATCTTGACGATTCCGCCAACTGGAACTGGTACCGTGATATGGGGTGGCGGGAATACATTGCCTTTGATCTTGATCTTTCGCCCATAGGCAATGAAAAGCCGTTAAGACTGTTCAACACAAACATTCTTATGACGGACAGCGCTTTTTACGAGATCGTATATGCTTCACAGCCGCTTGACGATAACGACAAGGAAGCGCAGCTTGCCCCGGACGGCTCGGTGTCGCCCTATTATCCTGCGGCGGCTCATCCCAATTGCAATCTAACCTTGCGGAAAATAGAGCTGCTGAGCGCTTATTACACGGATGTGCGCAATATATGCACAAGCCATGTGATAACTGCGGACTACACGCTTTTGCCGATAAACGAGGTTATGACACAAGGGTACAATGAATATGTTCGGTATTCCTGCAATTCCTTCGGTCATGCATACAGGGAGCAGTAAAGCGATTGAGGAGGAAAGCAGGAAAGCAAAACAAAACCGCAATCAGGGAGGGAAAAATTATGAAGGCGATTAAAAAGACGGCACTTGCTGCGGCGGTGGCTGCGCTTGTGCTGCTTACTGCCTGTACGGGAAATACCGAAACGGGCGGAAACAAAACGGAAAAGGGAATAAAAATTACGAAAACGGCCGCTATGGCGGTGCAGACGGAAAAATATGAAAGCACGGATTTCAGCATTACCATTCCCAAGGGCTGGAAGGTGGAAACCGGCGGTGTGAATATATATCACAGCATAAGGGTATACGATCCGCAGGAGCCGTTGAATCAGATGTTTGTTTTGCTCAAGGCCGATGTTTTGCTGCACAGCCAGAAGGGCAAGGAGGTATGGCAGAAAAAATATGCCATGGGGGACGCGCAGTCGGCGCTGTTTGCAAAGGCGCCGGTGCTGACAAACCCGTCAACCGAGGGCTTTTTCGGTATATTTCCGCAGTATGCCGCCTTTGTAAAAGAGGTGGAGCCGGCATATTCCGGATATACCTTTCCCGTATTTGACGGCTTTAAGGTTACGGAGCGTTTTGCCTCCGGCAGCGGCATGGCGGCTTATGCCATGGGCGACGAGCTGCTGAGGGCCACCTTCAGCGACGGCTCAAAAGAGGGAGAGGGCATGTTTGCCGCCAGCGTTGTGGATTTCGGCAGCTTTGCGATATCCGACGGCACTCTCAAGGACTATATACTGCAAACCGAGGACGGCGGATATTATATGGCATACAACATTATGGCCATAACCGCCGCAAAGGACAGATTCATTGAGTGGGAGAGAGTTCTGAGCGAATGCATGAAGACGCTGGAATATTCCGACAGCTTTGTAAAGGCGACAAACCAAGCCAGCAACGAAAAGGTTGCGCTTGCGGCGGATATAAGCCGGAACACGAATGAGGTCATGAACGGAATAACGGATTCGTGGGAAAAACGAAATAAAAGCCAGGATATAATCAGCCAGAAGCAAAGCGATGCGACCTTGGGCTATGAGCGAGTTTACGACAGCGAAACCGGCAGAATATATAAAGCTACAAACGGCTTTACGGACGCATACGACGGAAAACGCTATAAGCCCGTAACGGATGATAATATGTATGCACAGCCGATAAGCGGCTATATAGAACGCGCGGACTGAAAAACAAAAAACAGGGAGGCAATAAGCATGTCTGAATCGAGAACTTTTATGTTGAACGGCACGGAGGTGCAGAGCATCGCGGCAAGGCTTGAGAACTTTTTCCGTACGGAAAAGAGCATGGAGGTACAAAGCTCAAAAACGGTGGACGGCTTTGTAATGCAGGCCAGTCAGCCCAAGGACGGCTGGAAAACTCTGGCGGGCATGCGCTTGGCGGTAAGCGTTCAGATGACGGAGATGCAGGGACAGCTGACCGTTACGGTGGGAGAAGGACAGTGGTCGGATAAGATCGGCGCGGGGGCAGTGGGACTGTTTGTGGCATGGCCCCTTGCGATCACCGCCGGAATGGGCGCCTATAAGCAGAAGAAGCTGCCGGGTGAGGTGTTTCAGGTTATAGAAAACTGCATTGTTGCGGGAGGAAAAACCGTTACGGTAAACGGTGCGGGAGCAAAGGTGGAGCAGGGGATGATTGTTTGCCCCGGCTGCAAAGCGCAGGTGCCCAGCGGCGCGCGGTTCTGCAATCACTGCGGGGCAAGCCTTTGCACAAAATGTCCGGCCTGCGGGGCGGAGGTGTCTCCGGACAGCGCCTTTTGCTCGGCGTGCGGACAAAAGCTGTAAGGAATAAAGCATAAAAAAGCACAAAAATACATTGCGGCTGCTGCTTTGACGGCGGCCGTTTTTTATTTCTGCGGAAATATCGGCATGCGGCGGATTTGTTTTTGTTTTACAGCGCCCGCAAACGGGCACAATACGGCGTGAGTGCGAATATATGTTCGTGTGCAGGACGAATTGTGCAAATTGCTTGCACATTTTGCGCTTTGGTGATATACTTGCAATGATTTTAGCAGCATATTAACACAAACGAAGGGCTGCGTTTATTGCGCCGTATCGGAGGGAAGAGTATGGATTTCAGGCTTCATGCGCCGTATGCGCCGTCGGGCGATCAGCCGCAGGCAATTGAGGAGCTGGTGCAGGGCGTGCGGGACGGCCTGCGCACGGAGGTGCTGCTGGGTGTTACCGGCTCCGGCAAGACCTTTACGGCGGCAAATGTCATTGCAAGGCTTAACCGCCCCACTCTGGTGCTTGCGCACAACAAAACTCTTGCGGCGCAGCTGTGCAGCGAATTCAAGGAGTTTTTCCCGGAAAACGCCGTGGAGTATTTTGTTTCCTTCTATGATTACTATCAGCCGGAGGCCTATATTCCCAGCACCGATACTTATATAGAAAAGGACAGCTCCATAAACGACGAGATAGAAAAGCTGCGCCACAGCGCTACGGCGGCGCTTCAGGAACGCAGGGATGTCATAGTGGTGTCGTCGGTGTCCTGCATATACGGCATGGGCGACCCGACTGCCTACCGCGAAATGGCGGTATCACTGCGGCCGGGCATGTGCATGCGCAGGCAGGAGCTGCTGGAAAGACTGGTGGATATACAGTATCAGCGCAACGATATAGCCTTTGAACGCGGCACCTTCCGTGTTCGGGGGGACAGCGTGGAGATATTTCCGCCCGGCTCCGGCGATAAAGCGGTGCGGGCGGAGTTTTTCGGGGACGAAATAGACGCGCTCAAGCTGGTGGATGTCACTACGGGGCGCGCCGTGGCGCAGCTGGAGCACTATATGGTGTTCCCCAATACGCATTATGCGGCCTCGCAGGATTCAATGGAGCGCGCCGTGAGGGAGATAATGCGCGATAAGGCGGCGCAGGTGGAATGGTTCCGCAGCCAAGGCAAGCTTTTGGAGGCGCAGCGGCTGGAGGAGCGCACCAATTACGATGTGGAAATGATGAAGGAGATAGGCTATTGCTCGGGTATCGAGAACTATTCCCGTTATCTTGACGGACGCGCCGCCGGAGAGCCGCCTTATACTCTGCTTGATTATTTTCCGCAGGATTTCCTGTTGATAGTGGATGAATCCCATGTGACGCTGCCCCAGCTGCGCGCCATGTACGCCGGCGACCGCTCGCGCAAGGAAAAGCTGGTGGAATACGGCTTCCGGCTTCCGGCGGCGCTGGATAACCGCCCGCTGAATTTTGAGGAGTTTGAGCACCGTTATCGCCAAATGATATGCATAAGCGCCACCCCGGCGGACTATGAGCTGGACAAGGCCGGTCTTGTTGCGGAGCAGATAGTGCGGCCTACGGGGCTGCTGGACCCGGAGATAATCCTGCGGCCGGCGCAGCATCAGGTAGACGACCTGCTGGACAGCATAAGGCAGGAAACGGCAAAGGGCTTCCGCGTGCTGGTGACAACGCTTACAAAGAAAATGGCGGAGCAGCTTACCGAATATTTGCAGAATGAGGGCGTCAGGGTACGGTATATGCATTCGGAAATACACACTCTTGAACGCATGGAGATAATACGCGACCTGCGTCTGGGTGAGTTTGATGTTTTGGTGGGCATAAACCTGCTGCGCGAGGGGCTTGATCTTCCCGAGGTATCGCTGGTGGCAATACTGGATGCCGATAAAGAGGGCTTTCTGCGCAGTGAAAGATCGCTGATACAGACAATAGGCAGGGCGGCGCGCAATGCAGAGGGCAAGGTTGTGCTTTACGCCGATACCGTAACGGAGTCCATGGAAAAGGCCATGACGGAAACGGCGCGGCGCAGGGAAAAGCAAAAGGCGTATAACAAAGAACACGGCATAGTACCGCGCACCATAATAAAGGGCGTGCGGGAGGTGCTGGAGATAACAAAGCCGCTTAAGGAGAAGGAAAAGAAGGATCCTGCGGCGATAAAGAAGGAAATTGCAAGGCTGGAGCGGGAGATGCTGGCGGCGGCGCAGAAGCTGGATTTCGAAACTGCCGCAAAGCTCAGAGATGCGCTAAAGCTTTTAAGGCAGGAGCAGGATATCTGACGCTGCGGCGTGATGCAGATTCGGTTTGCCATATCGGAAAAGCAGCTATGCGCAAAAGAGCTTTTGAAAGGAAACATATATGCAGGAAGATATAGTCATAAAGGGCGCGCGGGCGCACAATCTTAAAAATGTGGATCTTGTAATACCGCGCAATAAAATGGTGGTATTCACGGGGCTTTCCGGCTCGGGCAAAACCTCGCTTGCCTTTGATACGCTTTATGCCGAGGGGCAAAGGAGATATGTCGAATCCCTTTCCTCGTATGCCCGTCAGTTTCTGGGGCAGATGGAAAAGCCGGATGTGGACAGTATAGACGGGCTCAGCCCCGCTATAAGCATAGATCAGAAGACTACGGGGCGCAATCCGCGCTCAACGGTGGGTACGGTAACGGAGATACACGACTATCTGCGCCTGCTGTATGCCCGTATAGGGCATCCCCATTGCCCCAAATGCGGGCGGCCCATTGAGCAGCAGACGGTGGATCAGATGGTGGACTGGGTAATGCAGCTGCCGCAGGGAAGCCGCGTACAGATAATGGCGCCTATCATAAGGGAGCGCAAGGGGGAATACCGTAAGCTTTTTGCCGACCTTATGCGCCAGGGCTATTCCAGAGTGAGGGCGGACGGCACGGTGTACGATCTCTCCGAGGAGGAGCCGGAGCTGGAAAAAAATAAAAAGCACAGCATAGAAGCCGTGGTGGACAGGCTTATTGTAAAGCCGGATATACGCACGCGTCTTGCCGATTCCCTTGAGGCGGCGCTGCATCTTGCGGACGGATTGGCGCTTGCGGTATGCCCGGAGGAGGAAAAGCTGTTTTCCCAGAATTATGCCTGCACGGAGTGCGGCATAAGCATTCAGGAGCTGGAGCCGCGTTCCTTTTCTTTCAACAGTCCGTTCGGCGCCTGCCCGGCCTGTACGGGGCTGGGTACGCAAAGCAGGATATCGCCGGAGCTGCTGGTGACCGATCCCGAAAAAAGCCTTGCGCAGGGAGCGGTAAGGGTTTCGGGATGGAACACGGCGGCGCCTGATTCCATTGCCGGGGTTACGCTGAGGGCGCTGGCGGAGCATTACGGCTTTTCGCTGGATACGCCGGTAAACGAGCTTCCGCCAAAGGCATACAATGCCGTGATGTACGGCTCGGGGCAGGAGGAGCTGGAGTACCGGCTGGAAACGGTAAACCATGTGCGCACATACAGACAGCGCTTTGAGGGAATAATCCCCAACCTTGAAAGACGCTACCGCGAAACGGCAAGCGAGCTTGTAAAGCAGGAAATAGAGCAGTATATGGTGCAGGAGCCCTGCCCGGTATGCGGAGGCAAAAGGCTCAAGCCGGAGGTGCTGGCCGTTACCGTGGGAGAAAAAAATATAGCCCAGCTTTCGGAAATGAGCGTGGAGGATGCCTATGCTTTTATGGGCAGCCTGAAGCTGAGCCGCAAGGAGGAGCTTATAGGGGAGCGCATTATAAAGGAAATACGCACAAGGCTCCGATTTCTTATTGATGTGGGGCTTTCCTATCTTACGCTTTCCCGCAGCGCCTGCACCCTTTCAGGCGGCGAGGCGCAGCGTATACGGCTTGCAACGCAGATAGGCGCGGGGCTCATGGGGGTGCTGTATATTCTGGATGAGCCGTCGATAGGGCTGCATCAGCGGGATAACGGCAGGCTGCTTTCCTCCCTTAATGGCTTGCGGGATCTGGGCAATACGCTGGTTGTGGTGGAGCATGATGAGGAAACCATGTTGGAGGCGGATTACCTTGTGGATATCGGCCCGGGCGCCGGCGTACACGGCGGTACCGTGGTGGCGGCGGGCACTCCGCAGCAGGTGATGGATAACCCGGCATCCGTTACGGGGGCGTATCTTTCCGGGAAAAAGTTTATACCCGTGCCTGTAAAGCGCCGTATTCCGGATTGGCGGTGCGTGCGCATATCGGGCGCGAGCGAGAACAATCTGAAGAATATAGATGTCAGCTTCCCGATAGGGCTTTTTACGGTGGTAACCGGAGTGTCCGGGTCGGGAAAATCCTCTCTTGTAAACGGCGTGCTTTATAAAAACCTTGCGCGTATGCTTAACGGCACCAAAATTAAGGGAGGAAAATGCCGCCGAGTTGAGGGAATAGAGCATCTTGACAAAATAATCGTTATAGATCAATCTCCGATAGGACGCACGCCCAGAAGCAATCCGGCCACCTATACCGGGCTTTTTGACCCGATACGCAATCTGTTTGCGCAGACGCAGGATGCCAAAACACGGGGATATAACGCCGGCCGCTTCAGCTTCAATGTTAAGGGCGGAAGATGCGAGGCGTGCTCGGGCGACGGCCTGCTGAAAATAGAGATGCACTTTATGCCCGATATATATGTGCCCTGTGAGGTCTGCAAGGGCAAGCGCTACAACAGGGAAACGCTGGAGGTGCATTATAAGGGCAAGAGCATATACGATGTGCTTAATATGACGGTGGAGTACGCCTACGGCTTTTTCAAAAATATTCCGCAGCTGGAGGGCAAGCTGCGCACTCTTATGGATGTGGGGCTTGGTTATATTACGCTGGGTCAGCCCTCCACCACTCTTTCGGGCGGCGAGGCACAGCGCGTAAAGCTGGCAACCGAGCTTTCAAGGCGCAGTACGGGCAAAACCCTGTATATTCTGGATGAGCCCACGACCGGCCTTCATACCGAGGATGTAGGCAGGCTTATAGGGATATTGGACCGACTTGCGGCAGAGGGCAATACGGTGGTTGTTATAGAGCACAACCTTGATGTTATAAAATGTGCGGATTACTGCATAGATCTCGGCCCTGAGGGGGGCGACAAGGGGGGCATGGTGGTGGCTACCGGCACGCCGGAGGAAATAGCTGCCTGCCCGGCGTCCTATACGGGGCAGTATCTTGCAAAGGTGCTTAAAAAGAAGCGCTCGGGAAAATGAAAAAGATAAACCGTAATATATAACCGTATTTCGGCATTAAACGGCTCCGGCGATGCAAACCGCCGGAGTTTTTGTTATATCCGGCTCAGATTGCTGAGCCGTTTCGGCGGTACTGTCCGGGTGTTATTCCGGTAGAGGAGCGGAATACGCGGTAAAAATACGCGGAATTATTAAAGCCGCATTGCTCGGCGGCGGCTTCGACGCTGCAGCCGTTAAGCAGCAGCCTTGCGGCCATGGAAATGCGCACGGAGTTTATACAGCTTACCGGCGTGCAGTGCAGATGAGAGCGAAACAGCCGGAACAGGGTGGCTTCGGACACGGACAAATGACGGCACAGATCCGCAACCGTTATCGGAAGGGCGTAATTGCTGCGGATATAGTGCAGGGCCGTATCTATTGCCGGACAGTCCGGCTTGCGGGTTCCGCAGCGCAGGAGAATATCAAGGATCAGATATGCCTGAGACATCCGCAGACAATAGCTGCTTTCCGGCAGCTCGTTCAGGCGCAGAAGACAGTTGTGCATAGCCTCCGAAAGTCCGTCCGGCAGCTTGCTCGGAAAGGAATACAGCTCGTCGAGGCGGCGCGAGCCGTCGCATACGGCGTCGATAAAAACATAACGGCATTCAAATATTCCGTCTTTGTCGGTGCGGTGCAGAATATCCTGCAATGCGCCGGCAGGGGCTATAAAGGCTTCACCCGGATTTATTGTTACGGCGGGAGAGCCGTTGCAGGAATATATATATCTGCCCCGCAGACACTCAACAACGGAGAGCCAATCCAGCCTTTTTACATCGCGCCAGCCGTCCGGGGCGCCGGAACCGTTGGAGAAGTGCAGGAATTCGATGCTCAGGTGCATTTTTGCATCTCCTTTTTACATTGTGACAGTATTGTACAGTATTATGCCGGTATATGCAATTGTTTTTAACGGCATCGGATAGTATAATCCGAAAAGAATCATTAAGCGGCGGAAAAAATCTGCCGCCGGCTTGGAGGAAGAGCAATGAGCGTAAAATTCGGTTCGGCAACGGGGGAACGCCCCGTTACATTAAGTGAGACAACACGGGAAATGTGCGCAAAAGCGCTGGACGGCTTTTTCGGAAGGCGTATTCTTGAGACACCGTTTGTAAAAGCAGACGACATCCCGGGCTTTGAAAACATGAGCATACGGGAAAAATATGCCGCTGCGCTTGACAGGATAGTGGAGGAGTGCCCCGTATATATAAACGACGGCGAGCTTATAGTGGGAAGCGCATCCTTGGGTGATGCCATCCTGCCTGTGGTGCCGGTGAAATACAGGGACGGCTATGTTTTCGGCTGGGGCGCAAACCATGTAACAATGGGCTTTGATGAGGCGCTGCGAAAGGGCTTGGACGCATACGAACGGGAAATAGACGGATATCTCTCGGCGGATTGTGATGCTGAAAGAACCGAGGTGCGCATAAGCATGAAAAGAGCGCTTGCATCCCTGCGGCGCTGGCACCAAAGATATATGGAGGCGTTGGAGGGAAAAATAAATACAGACCCGCAGGAACGCCTCAAGCGCATAAGAGATAACCTGAAAACCGTGCCGTTTGCACCCCCGCAGACATTTTATCAGGCGCTCCAAAGCCTGTGGTTTTCCTTTGCTTTTGCCCGCTTGAGCGCAAATTGGCCGGGTCTTGGCAGAATGGATGAATATCTGTGGCCGTATCTTCGCGAAGACCTCGAGCACGGGCGTACGGATATGAAGGAGGCAAAGGAACAGCTGGCGCATTTTATGATAAAGGGGTGCGAGTGGATAAATCTTTCCTTCCGCGGCACCGGCGATGCTCAGCACTATCAGAACATCGTACTGGGCGGGATTGATGAAAGCGGAAGGGATATAAGCAACCCCGTAACCCGCATGGTGCTGGAAATATTTGCGGAATTGCCAATAAGCGATTTTCCCGTGGCGGTAAGGCTTAACGAACAGACCCCGGAATGGGTGCATGAGCTGATAGCGCAGAATGTGGCCTTCGGGGGCGGAGTGGTTGCGGTGTATAATGAAAGCACCGTGCTCAAGGCGCTGGAAAACTACGGCTATCCGTATAAAGAGGCGGTGCGCTTTGCAAACGACGGCTGCTGGGAGGTACAGGTGCCGGGCAAAACATGGTTTTCCTATGTGCCGTTTGACGGTTACGCGATATTTCAGGCGGGGGTGCTGAAGCTGGGAGAAGCGGAAACGCCGGAGTATAAAGATTATGACGCCATGTATGCGGCCTATACGGAGCGGCTTAAGGAAAAAATAGACGATATATGGGCCTGCGATGAGAAAAAATGCCCCGAGTGTGCTCCGCCGGTGCCTTTTTGCGAGCTGCTCACAAAGGGATGCGCGAAAAAGGGGATGCCATATTATTATTTCGGCCCGGAATATAATGTTGATTCGCCGCATTTCGGGGGCTTTGCCGAAGCAGTAAATGCGCTTTTTGCAATAAAGCATTTTGTATTTGATACCGGCAGATATACTTTGCGGGAATATACCGATATGCTGCGCGCCGACTGGAACGGCTTTGAGGTGCAGCGCAGAGAGGCGGCGGCGCTGGATTATTGGGGTGCGGATTCTTCGGAGGCCGATGAAATTGCGGTGCGGCTGGCAGGGGACTATGCCGATATCTGCGATAGGGATAAATTCCATCATACCGGCGGAATGCTAAGGCCTGCGGGAATAAGCACCTTCGGCCGCCAGACGGACTGGCGCAACGACAGATTTTCCCACGCCTTCGGAAGAAAAAACGGAGAGATATTAAGCGGCAACTGCAGCCCGACGCCCGGCACCGATATCAACGGAGTAACTTCGGTAATACGGGCGCACTGCGCCCTTCCGCTGTACCGCTTTGCGGGAAGCACCGCGCTTGATATAAAGCTGGATCCGTCCGTTTTCCGCAATACCGATATAACGCAGGTGGTGCGCAGTCTTACGGACGGCTTTGTAAGCCTCGGGGGCTTCTTTATGCAGATGGATACGGTGGATAACGAGGCTCTGCGCCGCGCACAGGAAAATCCGGAAGCATATAAAGGGCTGGCGGTGCGCGTCTCCGGCTGGTCGGCGCGTTTTGTGACGCTGAGCCGGGAATGGCAGGACACCGTAATAGAGCGCACCTCGCAGAAAATATAAAAGCGCGGTGTGGGGCAAGCCGATTTTGTCCGGCGGAAGGGATGTGCCTATGGAAGGAATAATAACGGATATACAGCGGTTTTGCGTGCATGACGGGCCGGGGATACGCACGGCGGTCTTTCTCAAGGGCTGCCCGTTAAGATGCGCATGGTGCCACAACCCGGAAACGCAGTCCGCAAAGCCGGAGCCGTATCTTGACGCCGGTGCCTGCACGGGATGCGGCAGCTGTGAAAGAATATGCACAAGACACTGCATTACCGCTCATGGGCATCTGTTTGATGCTTCCGGCTGCACCGGCTGCCTTGAATGTGTCAAAAGCTGCCGTTACGGTGCGCTCAGCGTAAACGGAAGGCGCATAAGCGCGGAAAGCATTGTACGGCAGGCGCTTGCGGACAGACCGTTTTACGCAGGCGGAGGAGGCATTACCGTAACCGGCGGAGAGCCGTCGTTTCAGCCGGAATTTGCTCTTGAGATATTGCAGCGCGCTGCTTTTGCAGGCATGAACACCTGTATGGAAACGGCGGGCTGCTTTGACGGCGATTTTTTACGGGAGGCATCACGGTGCTGCGGCCTTTTTCTTATAGATGTAAAGGATGCAAATGAAAAAAGGCTGAGAAAAAATACGGGGCAGAGCCTGTCGAAGCTGGCTGCCAATCTGGAGGCCGCAGGAGAGTTTGGCGTAAATTTCGCGGTGCGCACCCCCGTAATAGGCGGCATCAACGATACGCCGGAGGATATGCTGGAGCTTGCAGCATTTGCACGGCAATTTCAACCGATGAAATGGCGGCTGTTTTCCTATCACGAGTTGGGGCTTTCCAAGGCGGAAAGGCTGGGCAGAAAGCAGGGAAGATTCGGGACGGTATCCGAGGAACGCCTGCAAAGGCTTCGGGAGATTTTTTACCGTGAACTTTCGGGACGCATGCGCCCCGGAAGCACGGGCGATTAGAAAGCGCATAAGCCGCTGCAAAGAAGCGTGGGGCAAACAGGCGCACGGCTTTTAGGGAAACAAAGTGCCGGAAGAAGAAAATGGCGTAAAAATGCGAAAGAAACGGGTTTTAACAAAATATATCTTGACACGAAGCCGCATTTGTGGTAAATTAACAACGCACTACTTCCGGGTAGTGTTTCTATATGCGTTTTGGAGGTGTAAAAAATGGCTGCTAAGGGACAGAGAAACGGTATAACACTGGCTTGCTCCGAGTGCAAGAACAGAAACTATATTACCAGCAAAAATAAGAAGAACGATCCGGATCGCCTTGAGATCAAGAAATATTGCCCGACCTGCAAGGCTCATACCGCTCATAAGGAAACAAAGTAATTTTTCTAAGCGATATTAAGGATGTGAAAAAGATGGCAAAGGATCAGGATAAGAAGGCGGCAGCACAGGACAAGCTGGAGCTGGTTCAGAGCGCCGACGCCGTCAAACAGGACAAAAAAGACGGTAAGGATGCCAAGAAGGCTCAGAAAAAGAAAAAGGAAAAGAAAAAACGCGGAAATCCCGTAAAGGAAATGATCTCCGAGCTGAAAAAGGTCACTTGGCCTACCCGCAAGGAATTCATCAATTACAGCGTGTGCGTTTTTGTGTTTGTTGCCGTTATGGCTCTGATCGTATGGCTGATGGACCTCGGCTCCGCCGAGCTTATCAAGCTGCTTACCGATCAGACTACGGGACTGCCTTCGCTGTTCAAGTAAGCCGGGGAGTAGCTGCAAATGAGTGAAGAGAACAATACTCCGAAGTGGTATGTCGTTCATACCTATTCAGGATATGAAAACAAGGTAATGACCAGCCTTCAGAACATGGTGGAGAATATGGCGCTTCAGGACAGAATCGTGGATGTGCGCATTCCCACTGAAGAGGTTATGGAAGTCAGGAACGACAAAAAGCGTCTTGTACAGCGCAAGCTGTTTCCGGGCTATGTCATGGTCAAGATGATAATGGATCAGCTTACTTGGTATGCCGTGCGCAATACCCGCGGCGTAACGGGCTTTGTGGGCCCGGGAAGCAAAACGCCGATTCCGCTTACGGATGAAGAGGTGCGCCGCATGGGCGTGGAGAATGTTTCCGTGCGCATGGACATCAAAAACGGCGATTATGTCGATATCATCAACGGCCCGCTGGACGGCTTTTCCGGCGTTGTGGAGGAAGTGGATGCCGCCCGTCAGAAGGTTCGCGTGATTGTTTCCATGTTCGGACGCGAAACTCCCGTGGAGCTTGACTTCGTACAGGTTAAGGTCGTTTAATCAAAGCCATTATTCGCAGCGCTTTTGCGCCTGCGTTTAATAGAGTCCGCCGTTTTTGCGGCGCGACATTCAAGTCCCGCCTGCGTGCGGGCGGTGGGAGAGCCGAAGGCTCGATAGCACCACATTTTATTAAGAGGAGGTGTTTTTAGATGGCAAAGAAGATTACGGGAATGGTTAAGCTGCAGATTGCAGCAGGCAAGGCTACACCTGCGCCTCCTGTCGGCTCTGTTTTGGGACCTCACGGTATCAATATCATGGGCTTCTGCAAGGAGTTCAATGAGCGTACCGCTAAGCAGGCAGGTCTTATTATCCCTGTGGTTATCACGATTTATCAGGATCGTTCTTTCTCTTTCGTAACCAAGACTCCGCCGGCAGCGGTTCTTATCAAGAAGGCCTGCGGCATAGAGAGCGGTTCGGGAGCCCCCAATAAGACCAAGGTCGCTTCGATAACCAAGGCACAGCTGCGTGAAATCGCAGAACTCAAGATGCCCGATCTTAATGCTGCCGATGTGGATGCCGCAATCAGCATGATCGCGGGTACCGCAAGAAGCATGGGCGTTACCGTGGCCGACTAAGGCCTCATTATTAAGTGGGAGGGGCGCTTTTGCGGCGCACCGTTTTGACCACAAGGAGGAACGTAAATGAAAAGAGGAAAGAAATATATCGAAAGCCTCAAGCAGATAGATACCGCGAAGCTGTATGACCCTTCCGAGGCAGCGGCTCTGGCTGTATCCACCGCTAAGGCTAAGTTTGACGAAACCGTGGAGGTTTCCGTTAAGCTGGGTATCGACCCCAAGCATGCAGACCAGCAGGTCCGCGGCGTTGTAGTGCTGCCTCACGGCACCGGCAAAACCAAGAAGATTTTGGTTATTGCCAAGGGCGAGAAGGCTGATGCCGCCGCCGCTGCCGGCGCCGATTATGTGGGCGCCGAGGAGATGATATCCAAAATCCAGAACGAGCAGTGGTTTGATTATGATGTCATCGTTACCACTCCGGACATGATGGGTCTTGTAGGCCGTCTTGGTAAGGTGCTGGGCCCCAAGGGCTTGATGCCTAACCCTAAGAGCGGAACCGTTACCATGGATCTGCCCCGTGCTATTAACGAGATCAAAGCCGGTAAGGTGGAGTACAGAGTGGATAAAACCGCTATCATTCACTGCCCCATCGGCAAGGTCAGCTTCGGAACCGAGAAGCTCACGGAGAACCTGAATGTGCTTATGGATGCCATAATCAAGGCAAAGCCGGCAACCGCAAAGGGTGTTTACCTGCGCAGCGTTGTGCTCTCCAGCACCATGGGCCCCGGAATCAAGGTCAACGGACTGAAGTTCTGATAATTCAATAAAATATACGGGCATCCGGCCGTGATGCGCTCCAATGTGTTGTGCCTTTGGACGCATTTCGGCTGCGGGTGCCTGTTTTTTTGTATTTATCCGCATAAAACCCGAAAAAAGGGTGCGATGCGGTAAATCTTGCGTGTATTTGCGATGCAAAGACTCATTTGGGGTATTGCAAACAAGCCGCGTATGTGATAAAATAAATAAAAGCTGTCCTGCCCCTGTAACGCGCATCTTCCGCGATACACCGCATCGCAGCATAAACCATAAACGGAGCATGTATTTTGAAAACGCAGAACGGACGGACAAAAAATATAATAATCACAATTGTCATAGCCGCAGTGCTGCTTTGCGTTATATTGCTTGCCGTTTTGCCCACGGTGCCCCGTGCGCACGGGTCATATCGGCTTACGGTGTTTTTCACGGGGGATCTCCACGGTCAGGTGGATAATCTCCCGTATTACTATACAATAATCCAGCAGGCAAGGCACAACGGCGAAAATGTGCTGCTGTTAGACTGCGGAGATCTTTCCTACGGCGGCCCCCGTCAGGAAAAGGGCGGCGTGCCGGAGGCGTGGATGCTGGCAGGTATGAAATATGACGCAATGGTGCTTGGAAACAATGAATTCAAATGCACCGAAAATACGGCGCAGGCCTGCGATAAGCAGATAAAAAGGCTTTCCGAAAACACGGGCTGCCCGCTTTTGTGCGCCAATATTAAAAAGGACGGGCAGTATCTGGACGGCGTGCAGCCGTATATCATCAAGAATGTAAACGGGCTGCGGATAGCCGTTGTAGGCCTTACCACCGATGATATCGACAACAAGGAAACCCGCAACAAAACAAAGGAAAACCCGGTTGCGGCGCTTGAAGAAATACAGCAGCAAATATCCGGCAATGCGGATATAACCGTTGTGCTTTCCCATTGCGAGGAGGAGCAGAACAGGAATATGCGCGATGTTTCTGCCGTAATAGCGGGGCACATACATGAGCCCACATACACGCCGCAGCAGGGATATAACGGAATTCCCATTGTGCGTGCCGGCGGCAAGGACAGAGGACATTTGGGCAAGCTTGTACTGGAGCTTAAAGAAACGGAAAACGGTTGGGAAACCGAAAAATATGACTTTACACTATGCAGCATTGAAGGCGTAATACCTAATAAAAAAATCATGAAGATATACGCCGGTCTGCCGAAAAACTGAATTCCGGCTTCATAGCTCGGAAAAATGCCTTAAGGAGCGGTTATTAATGGACAAGGTCAAACGAAACGAGCGCCTCGCGGTCATCACAAAAACACTGTGCAGCAATCCCAGCAAGCTTTTTACGCTTTCGTATTTCTGCTCGGTTCTGGGGGCAAACAAGTCCTCCCTGAGTGAAGATATTTCGGCGCTTAAAACTGTTTTTGAGCAGCGCGGGCTGGGAAGGATGGAAACAATGCCCGGCGCTATGGGGGGAGTGCGTTTTATACCGTCCATTCCCAAGGAAAAGGTGTTTGCGTACGCGCAGGAGCTGGCTACCATGCTCAGTGATTCCAGGCGGGCGCTGGCCGGCGGGTATATCTATATGACGGATGTGCTTTCCGACCCGCAGCAGCTGGAAAACATGGCGCAGTGCCTTGCCGCACCGTATTTTAATAAGAATATAGACCATGTTATAACCATAGAAACAAAGGGCATACCGATAGCGCTTATGTGTGCAAGAGCCCTTGGCGTGCCGCTGATAATTGCAAGGCGTGAAAACCGTATAAACGAAGGCTCGATTGTTTCGATAAACTATATCACGGGCTCGGGACGCCGTATGGAAACGATGAGCCTGCCGCGCAGGGCCATTGATAACGGTCAGAGAGTGCTGATAGTGGACGATTTTATGCGCGCCGGCGGCAGCGTAAAGGGGCTTTGCGATCTTATGAGGGAATTCAATGTTACGGTCGAGGGCGTCGCTGTGCTTGTGGCAACAAAGCAGCCGGAGCGCAAGCTGGTGGAGGGCTACCGTTCGCTGCTTACGCTTTACTCTGTGGACGATTATCAGGGAATAATCGATATTCGTCCCAGCACGGTGCTGTCGGATAACCGATAAATGTGAACATAAGCTGAATTTTATACATAACAGTTGCATTTTATACCGCAGGATGATAATATCAGAATATAATGGTTAAATTTTACGGGAGGGTGCGGCCATGGATGTTACCGATGTAAGAATACGCAGAATTATGACAGACGGCAAGCTGAAGGCGGTGGCTTCAGTTACATTTGATGATGTATTTGTGGTGCATGATATAAAAATCATCCAAGGCAGCAGCGGCTTGTTTGTGGCGATGCCGGCCAAGAGAACGCCGGGCGGCGAGCTGCGTGATATAGCGCATCCGCTTGTTACGCATCTTCGCAATGAAATATCCTCCAGGGTGCTGGAGGCCTTTGCGGCGCTTCCGGAGCCGACGGATACAGGCTCTGCTCAGGCGGCTGCAACATAAAACATCCCCCGCTTTTTACGAAGCGGGATATTTTTTATCCTTCGATTTTTCTTTGCGCGGCGAAAGCAAAAAATGCTTGATGTTTATGCCTTTGGTAGCATATAATATCAGGTAATGAAAAGAGGTATATTTATAATGAATCTGATGGATTATAAGAATAAAAAAGTTCACTTTATTGCAGTGGGCGGCTCCTCCATGAGCGGGCTTGCCATGATGCTGCACAATCTGGGTTTTGATAAGCTTTCCGGCTCCGATCAGGCGGAGGGCAAGGCGCTTCCTGCCCTTCGGGATGCGGGAATAAAAATAAGCGTGGGGCATGATGAGAAAAATGTACAGGGTGCGGAGCTTGTAATTTATTCTGCGGCCGTTAATGAAAAAAACTGCGAATTTGCCTATGCAAAGCAGCACGGTATTCCCATGCTGCGCAGGGATGAGCTTCTTGGCGAGCTTTCAAAGGCCTATAAGAACTGTATAGCCGTTTCCGGCACGCACGGAAAAACCACCACCACCGGAATGATAAGCGAAATTTTTCAGGTAGCGGGCAAGGATGCCACAATACATATAGGCGGAGTGCTGCCCATGATACACAGCAATGTGCGTCTGGGGCACGGAGATGCGTTCATAACCGAGGCCTGTGAATATGTGGATTCTTTTCTTACCCTGCGCCCGAAGTTTGCCATAGTGCTCAATATAGATGCTGATCACCTCGATTATTTCAAGGATATAGATCATATATACGCTTCCTTTATGCGCTTTGTGCAGCCGGTGCCGGAGGACGGCTGCGTTATAGGCTGCGGAGATGATAAGCGCACGGCAAAGCTGCTTAAGGAGTGCGGAAAGCATACGGTAAGCTACGGCTTTGAGGACACAAACGATTATTATGCACGCAATATCGAATTTTCGCCGCAGGGTTATCCGAGCTATGATTTCTGTAAGGACGGAAAATGCCTTTTCCGTGTGGAACTCAGCATAGTGGGCAAGCTGAATGTGCTTAACTCCATGGCGGCAATAATATGCTGTATGAAAAACGGCATATCAGAAAGCGCCATAAAAGAGGGGCTGCATGCCTTCCGCGGTGTCATGCGCCGCTTTGAGGACCGCGGAACCTGCAACGGAGCGCGGCTCATACATGATTATGCGCACCATCCTCAGGAGGTGGCGGCCACTATTCTTGCGGCACAGCCCATTGAAAAAAACCGTCTGTGGGTGGTTTATCAGCCGGCGCTGTTTTCCCGCACCAAGGCACAGTTTGACAGGCTGGTAAAATGCTTTAAGGGGGCGGATAAAGTAATAGTTATTGATATCTACGGCTCCCGCGAACCGTTCGATCCCACAATCCACTCCAAAATGCTGGTGGATAAGATAGTGGAGCAGGAAAAGCAGGATTGCATATACATTCCCACAATGCAGGAGGCGGCGGAATACTTAAAGCAGCATCTTGAACCGGGCGATTTGTGCCTTAATTTGGGAAGCGGCAGCATTGATAAGCTGGATACATTTATAACAGGCGGGAATTAAAGTATATTTCGGCCTGCATACCGCGCAGCGAAAGGCCGGGCAAAACGGACGCAGACACTTTGCCGAAAGCCGCGCCGAAGGAAAGCAAACTGAAAATCAAACCGCATTTATTATTTATAAGCCGCTGTTTTTGAAAAACGGTTTTGAATAATAAAGCGGTTTTTTAATATAAATCGTCATGAGCATGGCTTTTTATATATTTTTTCGTATATTTCCCTTGATAAAATGACACACTAAAGACAGGAAGGGAAGGTGTGGCAGGATGAAAAAGTATATTTGCGCCATTACGCTTGTGCTGCTGCTTTTTCCGGCGTTTACTGCGGTAGCGTCCGGAGCCGAGGCTGGCAATCAGGCATTCAGAGCAACCAGAACATCGGTATACAGATGACATTAAATGCAGATACTGCGGCTTTGTGCTGAAACAGAAGCCGCCGCAGGCTTTATATATTAAAACAAGAATTATTGCGGGGCGGAACGCGTGTTCGGTCTCGCTTTTTATTATGGCAGCAGTGCAGCCCTGTTATGCGGAAGCAGACCTGCTGTGTTTTTGCAAAAGATGTTTTTTATATCGGGCGGCGTACAATATGCTGTTTTCGGCATTGCATTATGCAAACGGTTGTGGTATTATGAATTTGGGAAATTGATAATTCCGAAATATAAAAAACATCAAAGGGGGATAAAAATGCTGGAGGTAAGAAACCTTGTAAAGGTATATAAGCCCAAAAGAGGCGTGGCGGTAAAAGCGCTGGATAATGTGAGTATTAAATTCCCAAACAGCGGCATGGTGTTTCTTTTGGGAAAATCAGGCAGCGGCAAATCAACGCTGCTTAATGTTCTCGGAGGTCTTGACCGCTGTGACAGCGGAGAAATAATCATAAAAGGAGTTTCGTCGCGAAGCTTCCGGCAAAGACATTTTGATTCCTATCGCAATACATATGTCGGGTTTGTTTTTCAGGAGTATAACCTGCTTGAGGAGTTCAATGTCGGGGCAAATATCGCTCTGGCTATTCAGCTTCAGGGGCGTAAACCGCAGGATGATGAAATAAACTCCATTCTGCGCCGCGTGGACATGGAGGGCTGCGCATATCGGCGCACCAATGAGCTTTCCGGCGGACAGCGCCAAAGGGTGGCCATTGCAAGAGCGCTGGTAAAAAATCCTGAAATAATCATGGCGGATGAGCCGACGGGTGCACTGGATTCGGCTACGGGCCGGCAGGTGCTTCAGATGCTTAAGGAGCTTTCGCAAACGAGGCTGGTCATAGTGGTTTCGCATGACCGCGAGTTTGCTTCGCAATATGCAGACAGGATAATTGAACTTTCCGACGGCAGAGTCATAAGGGATGACGAGCTTGCAGCTGACGATACGGTACAGGCCTCCGAAGCAAAGGGGCTTGCCTTTTGTGATAATTGCGTGGAAATACCGGCAGGCTATCATCTTACCCCGGAGGACAGGGAAAAAATCAACAGCTATATCGATGCTCTTTCGGGGCAAAATACGCGTTTGATTATTCGCTCTGCCAAAGCGGAGGGACGCTTTGCACCTACCGATACTTCACGGATAGAAACGGATTCCGGAGAGCCGTTCCGGCTTATTCGTTCGCATCTGCCTATGAATGTGGCCTTCCGTTTGGGAGCAAGCAGCCTTAAATACAAAAAAATCCGTCTTGTAATAACAGTATTGCTTTCCTGCGTTGCATTTACCCTTTTTGGGCTTGCAGACACCTTCGGGGCCTACAACCATGTGCGCACCTGTACTGATTCACTTACGGACAATAACATAAAACACATATCCGTAACCGCCGGAGAAAGAGATGAGGTCACGGAGCTGATGTTAATCGGCGGACGAATGTCGCAGGCGGATATAGAAAAAGCGTCGAAGGGCATGGGAATAGCCCTTAACGGTGTATATAAGCCATCGGGATACGGTTATACGACAGAAGATCCCGAAACCGGGGAGAGCTATTACGAGTATTCCGAGCCCATGAGCTTTGCGAAACAGATAAACGGCACCGAGTACGCAAAGGAGACGGTGTATAATCTTTATTCCTCAGGCTTTGAAGCGGGCTTCGGAGTTATGGAGGAGAGCATAGCCGAAAAAATGGACTATACGCTGCTTGCCGGACGCTATCCCGAAGGGGATAAGCCGGAGATTGCCGTAAGTAAAGCGGTGTATGAAACCTTTGAAAAATGCGGCTACCGTGAGCCGGAGAGTAAAATGTATAATTATACAAATATAACCCGCTATGAAGACCTGATAGGCAAAAAGCTGAGGCTTAACGGCACGGACTATACGGTAAGCGCAATAGTGGATACCGGCCTTGATATGTCGCGTTACAGCGTATTGGCTGAAGCAATCGATTATAATGACGCAAAAACGGTTGTGCGCAATATGATTCTGCAGCAGGAGCTGTATTATGATAAACAGTACGGCTATGCCGGAATGGCCATGCTCAGCCGGGAGAGCTTTGCAAAGCTTATTCAGACGGCCGATGAGAAATATGATAACAAGCCGTTTGAATTTGCAATAGGTGCCATGCCCAAAGATAAAAACGAAGTTTTCAACGCTGTAAAGTACTGTTACCGTGAAGGTAAGCAGTATAATCCCATACAAAACCCGGTAATTTTTGAGCTGGATGCAATCGACGAAATACTGAAGATTCTTTCCGGCGTGTTTGTGGGAGTCGGTGTGTTTTTTGCAATATTCGCATCCATCATGCTTGCAAATTTTATAGCGGTAAGCGTTGCAAACAAAAAACAGGAAATAGGTATACTGCGTGCAATCGGCTCCCGCAGCAGCGATGTTTTCCGCATTTTCTTCAGTGAAAGCTTTATAATTGCAGCGGTTAATTTTGTGCTTGCCTGTATAGGCACGGCAGCTGTTACAATTATGATCAACAGGGGGGTTCATAATCTCGGCGTGCTTGTAACCGTTTTATCGGTGGGGCCGCGCCAGATGCTGCTGATACTTGCCATAAGCTTGTTCGTGGCAGCAATAGCAAGCTTTTTACCGGTATGGCGCATAGCGTCCAAGAAACCGATTGATGCTATAAGAAACCGCTGACGGGTCTGCGGCGCGGCGGCGCGGCCGGGCGCTCGGCCTTGCGGCCTTACGCCCCCGCCCTGCCCTTAAAGGGCAGGGACGGCCTTTGAAAAAGCCCTCGGCCGCGCATCGGCGCCCGCGGCAAAGGGGGTAATAGCGCAGCTGTTTTTGCCCGGTGCAGCTTTTTCAAAAACAGACAAAGCCGCCCCCGATGGGGCGGCTTTAATATACGGTATCAAATTAAGCCCGGTTATAAATCAGATAAGCAAATCCTTTGCGGGGAAAACCGGCTCACAGGTAACATTTAAGCCCAGCTTTCGCAAGGTGCCCTCATCCCCGGAACGCAGCATTTGTGTGGAATGAAAATCGCAGCCTCTGAGCCTGGGAAGGCAGCTCACGGCTAAAGCGGCGGTGGGGTTGGTGGCCGCGCATATCGACAGGGCTATAAGCACATCGTCAAGCTTGAGCACCGAGCTTGCACTGCCCAGTATTTCCCCCTTAAGGCGGAGGATAGGCTCCAGCACAATGGGGGAGATCAGCATTATCTTGTCGTCAAGACCGGCCAATGCCTTTACGGAATTGACCACCGCGCTTGCCGAAGCACTCATAAGCTGAGTTTTGCGTCCGGTAATAATGCGGCCGTCCTCCAGCTCCAGCGCAGCTGCGGGTGCGTTTGCGGCTTGGGATTTTTCAAGGGCGGGGGTTACCGTGTGCCGATCCTTGGGGGTAACGCCCAGCTGCTGCATAATGCTTTTTATCTTTTCAAGGGTGCTGTCCTTTTCCCGCCCGAGCTTGCAGTCGCAGGCGGTTTTGTAATAGCGGCGTATAACCTCCTGCTTTGAGGCCTCGCATACGGCATCGTCGTCATATATGCAGTAGCCCGCCATATTTACACCCATATCGGTGGGAGAGCGGTAAAAATCGGGGTTGCCGGTCACGCGGGTAAGTATAGTGCGCAGAACCGGGAAGGCCTCAATATCGCGGTTATAGTTTACCGTGGATACGCCGTAAGCCTCAAGATGGAACGGGTCTATCATGTTTATATCCTGAAGATCCGCCGTGGCCGCTTCATAGGCAAGGTTGACCGGGTGCTTAAGCGGAAGATTCCATATGGGGAAGGTTTCGAATTTGGCATACCCTGCCGCACGCCCGCGCTTGTGCTCATGATAAAGCTGGGAAAGGCAGGTGGCAAGCTTTCCGCTTCCGGGGCCGGGAGCCGTGACCACAACAAGAGGCCGGGTGGTTTCAATATAATCGTTTTTACCGTAGCCCTCCGGGCTTACGATGGTGTTTATATCGGTGGGATAATCCTTTATGGGATAGTGCGTATAATGCCGCACGCCCATCATTTCCAGCCTCCGGCGGAAGGGCTCAACTGCGCTTTGGCCGGTGTACTGCGTAATAACCACCGAGCTTACCAGTATTCCCATTTTGGAAATAAGGCTGATAAGGCGCAGCACCTCCATATCGTAGGTTATGCCGATATCAGCACGGATTTTCGTTTTTTCAATATCGGCGGCGCACACGCAAAAAACAACCTCAACACGGTCGCGCAGCTCGTAGAGCAGCTTGATCTTGCCGTTGGGATCAAACCCCGGCAGCACGCGGGCAGCGTGAAAATCATCAAATATCTTGCCGCCGAATTCCAAATACAGCTTGTTGTCAAAACGGGAAATGCGCTCCAGTATCTGGCTTGTCTGGCGCCGTGTGTACTCCCGGCTGTCAAACCCTTTTTTCATTTTAATCCTCCCAAAGTCCGCAGTCTGTTCCTAAAAATCATACCCCGACTATTGTAAGTATTTAAGGGGCAAAAGTCAAGGATAATGTCGTTTTTTTGTTTATTACGGCATTAACGGGACATGGCAAGGCAGGCGTGCGCACCTGTTGCATAAAGCTGCGGCAGCGTTAGCATTTTTATAACAATAAACGCCGCAAGCCCGTACAATACCGACTCATAGGAAAATATAGTTTCTATTGTGCTAAAAAAAACTATAATAGTGCATTGAACAATGCCTTGCCGCGCTATATAATACCCTTGTAAACCGAATACGGTTATTTATCACTTGTAAAATTATATCAGGAGGAATACACATGAAAAAGAAACTGGCGGCAATCGCTGCCGCTGCGCTGATGCTGCTGCTGTGCGCCTGTGATGTAAATACCGCATCGCCCGCGCCGTCGCAGAGCCCCGCGCAGGATCAAACCGGGCAGACATCTCCCGAGCCCGAAACAACTCCGGAAACACCGTATGAAGAAGCCGGTAAAAAGCTTATAGAGGGCTTTGAGCAGGGCGAGATATCCGAGCTTGTCCAAAGCCTTGACTGGACTTCAACGGGCTACGGCATAAGCAATCCGAAGCTTTCCGTAACCGATAATACCGATAATAAAGATATGTGCGATCAGGGCAAAGGCATGCTCACGGTTTTGCCCGATGCAAATGCGTGGTGTCAGTCCTATACATTCAAGGGTGAAAGCGTAAGCAAAGCCTTTTCGGAGGGCGGAAGCTATCTCCGCCTTTGGGTGTGCAACAAAACGGGCGGCACACTGGGTGTGGGCATGGTGGCGGCAGCAAACGGAAAGCAGGCGTATTTTTCTGCGGAGGATGCCGTTCTTACCGGCGCCGACGGCACGGTTCTCAAGGCGGAAACGGGCGATCCTTCCGGCATGGGTCAGGGCAAGCCCTCCGCGGTTATCATCCCGGACGGCTTTTGCGGCTGGCTGAGCTTCAGATGCGATAAGCTGGGCCGGTATTGGGAAAACGCAATGCTGGAGGATATAAAAACAACGGAATCGCTCAATATTGATGTGCGACCCGCCAGCTTTTCCGATGAAGGCAGCTATGTATTTGATGAGCTTGCGCTTACGGAAAACATGTCGGGACAGCTCCGCGATTGGGAGCATAAACAGGAGGACGATAAAAACATGACCAACGAAGAAAAGATCGCCAAGGGCTTTGAAAAGGCGATAAACACCACGCCGGTGCTTAATGAAATTGCGGAACTTAACCCCACGGGCACATATTCCGGCATTAAAGCGGTATGGTATGAGGGTATGACCAAAAACGGCCGCAAAACCAAGGTGTTTGCCTATATAGGCTTCCCGGAGAATGCCGATGCATCCTCGCCGGTGCCGGCGGTCGTATTGGTGCACGGCGGCGGTGGACACGCTTTCCTGCCGTGGGTAAAGATGTGGAATGACCGCGGCTATGCCGCCATTGCAATGGATAACACCGGGTATTTCCCCACAACGGTAAACGCAGGCAGCAGCGAGGCCGACACCACATGGCGCTACGGGCTTATGAAATCGCTCAAGGAGGAGGGGTATACGAATGCCCCTAATAACGACGGTATGGGCTCCTCTGCTGGCAAGGCCGAGAATATGTGGATGTATCATGCCGTGGGGCAGACCATACTTGCCGCAAACGCGCTGCGCGCAGACAGCCGCGTTGCTGCCGATAAGGTGGGAGTTACGGGCATTTCATGGGGCGGAGTTATAAGCTCCATAACCATAGGCTGGGATAACCGTTTTGCCTTTGCCGTTCCGGTTTACGGCTCCGGGTACCTTGATGAATCCCTTGCATGGATGAAAAACAATTTCTCCGGCAAGGAAACCATACAGCTTTGGAGCGCGAAGGACCGCTTTGATAAGGCCGATATGCCGATACTTTGGTTGTGCTGGAATGACGACAGCTGTTTTTCAGTAAACAGCAACTCCAAGAGCTATCTTGATACGGTAAAGGTAAACCCGGCCGACAGGCTGAGCATGATAAACAAAATGTATCATTCCCACGGCTGCGGATGGAATCCGGGCGAGATTATGATGTTTGCGGATTCCGTCGTAAAGGGCGGGGCGACCCTTACCGGCTTTGCCTCCCAGCCCTCGGGCAGAAAAATAAATGTTAAAATAGAAGCGGACTCCGCAGCCTCCAAGGTTATCGCAAAGCTTTATTACATTACGGAGGATATGACATACAGCCGTCATAAAAAGTACGGCTATGAGGATACCTTTATGGATCAGGAATGGCAGACGGCGGACCTTACGGTTAAGGAAGGTACCGTTACCGGCAGCGTTCCTGCAAAGGCCAAAGGGTATTATATTGAACTTACCACCGAGATAGCCGGAAAAAGCTATGTTACCTGCTCTGTATATACCGTAGTAAAATAATTAAACAGCCTACGGCTGTAAGAAAAACACAAAAGCAAAGCGCGAGCCCGAAACGGACTCGCGCTTTGTGCTTTAATTTTTGCACTTTTATATATTGCCTTTTGCTGCTGTACTTTCACCTATACGGGCGAGGAGCAATCTGTTTTTATTCAAACTGCGCATAAAAAAGGTCGTGATAAAAGCCGGGAGCCCCCACAAGGGAGTCATGCGTTCCGCGCTGCACTATCCGTCCCTCCTTAAGCACTATCACCGTATCGGCGTTGCGCACGGTGGACAGGCGGTGCGCAATCACTATGCAGGTTTTGTTCTTCATAAGCCGCTCTATGGAGCGCTGCAAAAGAGCCTCCGTGCGGGAGTCCACATTGCTGGTGGCTTCGTCCAGTATCAGCACCCGCGCATCGGAAAGCATTGCGCGCGCCACCGTCATAAGCTGCTGCTGTCCCTTGGAGATGCCGCCGCCCTCATCGCTCATAGGTGTGTCATAGCCCTTTGGAAGCGAAAGAATGTACTCGTGTATACCCACGGCCTTGGCAGCGGCTTCCGCGTCCTCCCTTGTGGCTTCGGGATTGCCGTAGGTAAGGTTTTCATATACCGTTCCGTCAAACAGCCAGGCATCCTGCAGCACCATTGCAAGGCTTTTTCGGAGGGAATCCCTGGTTCCGTCCGTCACAGGCGTGCCGTCCAGCGTGATTTCGCCGCTTTGTGCGTCATAAAAGCGCATAAGCAGGTTTATAAGCGTGGTTTTTCCGGCTCCCGTAGGCCCCACTATTGCAAGAGTCTTGCCGGGCTTTGCCTCCATGGTTATGCTTCGCAGAGTCGGCTTGCCGGGTATATAGTCAAAATTCACATCGCAAAAGCCGATATCGCCGCGTATATCCGAAAATATGCGGGCATCTGCGGCATCGGGAGCTTCACAGGGCTCGTCAAGCAGGCGGAATATGCGCTCCGCCGCTGCTGCGGCGGATTGAAATTCCGTAAGTATTCCCGCCATTTCGTTTATAGGCCCGGCAAAGCGCCGTGAGTAGAGTACAAAGGAGGAAAGCGTACCCAGGGTTATGCCGCCGTACAGATACAAGAAGCCGCCCAGCGTGCTTATAAGGGCAAGAGAGAGGTTGTTTATGAAGTTTACCGACGGCCCGACAATGCAGCCGTGATAATCGGCGTTATAATAAGCCGTTACCGCGTCCTCATTGCGCTCGTTAAAGCGGCCGTCCACATAGGCCTCGCGGCTTGCCGCCTTTATGGCGGTGTGCCCGCTTAGCATCTCCTCGGCATAGCCGTTCAGCGCTCCCAGCTTGCCCGAACGCTTGCGGAAAAGGGGCTGGATACGGCGTGTCTTAAAGCGTGTAAATATAACGGCGATAGGCACCGTTACGGCAAAGACAAGCAGCATTACGGGGGACAGCACTGCCATCATAACAAAGGAGCCTATAACGGTTACGCAGGAGGCAAGCGCCGAGAGCAAATCCGATGACAGAGTGGCGTTTACGGTGTCTATATCGTAGGAGATACGGCTTATGACATCGCCCGCCGGGTGCGTGTCAAAATATGCTACCGGCAAATGCAGCAGATGCTCCATTACCTCGCTGCGCATTTGCCGCACTATGCGTTGGGATAAACGGGTGACAATTACCGATACAATATAGGAAACGGCGGCGGATAAAATGTAAAACAGCGCCATCATGCCGCAGTAGAAAAATACCTTGCCGAAATCGGTATTGCCGAGGGCTATTGCGTCAATTGCCGCGCCGGAAAGCTTTGGACCTATAAGCGAGAGCAGGTTGGAAATAAGCATAAGCGCAAGCGCCAGGGTGGCAACAAGGCGGTGACGCATAAGATAACCCAGCAGCCGGCGTACGGTGCCGCGGCGTTTTTTTGAAAACAGCGAATTTGCGGAGGCGCTTTCATTGTTTGATGCATTGTTTGCTGCATTGTCATGCGTTTTATTCAAGTGCGGCACCTCCTATCTGGGAAAGGCTTATTTCGCGGTAAAGCGGGCAGCGCGCAAGAAGCTCTTCGTGAGTGCCCGATGCGGCTATGCGGCCGTTATCCAGCACGATTATGCAGTCGGCCTGCATAACGGAGCTTACACGCTGAGTGGCTATGATCTTGGTGCAGGGGATATCAGCAAGCTCCCTGCGGATGGCGGCGTCGGTGCGGTAGTCAAGCGCGCTTGCGGCATCATCCAGTATAAGTATGGGAGGGGCTGCGGCAATGGCTCTTGCAATAAGCAGCCGCTGCTTTTGTCCGCCGCTTATGTTTGTGCCCTTCGAGGTTAGAATGCGGTCAAGCCCCTCAGGGTCCGCAAGGACAAATTCTGCATGCGCCTTTTTAAGGGCGCTTATCAGCTCATCATCGGGGATATCCCGCCCAAAGCAGATGTTTTCCCGTACAGTGCCGGAAAAAATGAAATCGTTTTGCAGCACCTGCGCAAAGAGTGCGTGCAGCTGCGGCGCGGTGTAGGAGCGCACATCCCGCCCCATAACCCGTATTTCGCCTTGGCATGGGTCGTAAAGACGCTCGCACAGCTTAAGCATGGTGCTTTTGCCGCTGCCCGTTGCCCCGACAATGCCCAAACATCCCCCCTTTTTAAGGGAAAAGCTGATATTGTCCAGTATTTTGGCGCTGCCGTAGGAGAAGCTTACATTGGAAAAGCTTACGGCGCAGTCGTCCCGTATATCGCTTTTGCCGCATACCGGCAGGTCAGGCTGCATATCCATTACCTCGCTTATGCGCTGGGCGCTGGCCGCGCATTTGGAATACATTGTGAATATGCGCGTAACAGTCAGCATGGCGTTTGAAATAATGGTAAAGTAACTCATAAAGGCAATGATTTTGCCTGCGGTGGATACGCCGCCGTGCACCAAAAAGGCGCCGGTTAATATAACGGCGGTAAGCCCGAGGTTAAGCAGCACTGTCATAACGGGGTTGCTTGCGCTCATTGTAAGCACGGCCCTTTGCTCGGCGCGGGACAGGCCGAGGTTAAGAGCTTCAAACGCTTCGCTTTCATTTTTTTGCGAGGAAAAGGCCTTTATAACGCGAATTCCCTTGCATACCTGCCGTACCTTGCGCACCATGGAATCGGCCGCAGCCTGCGCGCGTACATACAGCCTGCGCCCGAAGCGGCTTATCAAATACACCCCTGTGCCCAAAAGCGGCAGCACGGCCGTCATTATAAGCGCAAGCCGCGCCTCCATGGCAAAGGAAAAGCAAAGCCCGCCTATCAGCAGTATAGGGGCGCGCACGCCCATGCGCTGCATCATGCCCACCGTCTGGTGTATATTGTAGGTGTCGCCGGTAAGGCGCGTTTCAAGGGAGGGAATGCCGAAATGCTCCACCTGCGAGCAGGAAAGGGACATGCATTTTGCAAAAAGGTCGCTGCGCAGGGTGCGGGTGGTGTCCCGCGCCACGGCAGAGGCTATCCGGTTGGCAATAACATTGCCGGATATGCCTATGCAGGCCGCCAGCACCATCATCAGCCCCAAAAACAGTATGCTGCCCTTGTTGCCCGACGGAGCCACCGTATCCAGCATGGCGGCAAGCATCCACGGCAGCGCAAGGTCCATTAGCGTGCCGGTCGTTTTGATCAAAAGCCCAACGGCTATTTTGCCCGTAAAGGGCCGTATATAGCGGAATATTTGCTTCATTTAACTGTTTCCCTGATGTTTTTTTGCGTTGTGCAGCTGTTTTATTAAAGCGGCAGCAACAGTTTATTATACGCATTTTCCACTCTTTTGTCAAAATTGCGCGCGGCAGGGCAAAAGGTAAAGCAGGCTAAAAAACAGGCATACAACCCTTTATGGCTTCATAGAGTATAAACAAAGAATAATGAATCGGCGGGAGGATTGTCATGGAGGGCTTTGATCTTTACAGAGATATTGCGCAAAGAACCGGAGGCGACATATATGTAGGAGTGGTGGGGCCGGTGCGTACCGGCAAATCCACCTTTATTAAACGGTTTATGGATCTTATGGTGCTTCCGAACATAGAGGATGAATTCGTACGTGCGCGCGCCGTTGACGAGCTGCCGCAAAGCGGGTCCGGGCGCACCATAATGACTACGCAGCCCAAATTCGTGCCCAATGAGGCGGTGAAGCTGACGCTGGAAAAGGCGGAGCTGAGGGTGCGGCTGGTGGACTGCGTGGGCTATCTGGCACAGGGAGTAATAGGACACCTGGAAAATGATGTGCCGCGCATGGTGCGCACCCCGTGGAGCAGTGAGGAAATGCCCTTTGAGCAGGCGGCGGAGCTGGGCACGCGCAAGGTGATAGCCGAACATTCCACAATAGGCATAGTGTTAACCACGGACGGCAGCATCACGGGTATGCCGCGTTCAGCCTATGCGGAGGCGGAGGAAAGGGTGGTAAATGAGCTTAAGGAGCTCAACAAGCCCTTTATTGTAGTGCTTAACACTACGGATCTTTATAATATGGATACGCAGCAGCAGGTGCTTCAGCTGGAGGAAAAGTACGGCGTGCCGGTGGTGGGCATGGATGTGCTGAACATGACAAAGGAGGATATAGCAGGGCTGCTTGAACGCATATTATACGAATTTCCGTTAAGGTGTATAGAAATAGACATCCCCGGATGGATGCAGGCGCTGCCCCGCGAGCATGAGCTGATAGAAAAAATCACGCAGGCGCTTGCGGAGGCAAAGCAGCAGGAAAAAATGAAAGATTATCCGCTTTTGCCCGAAGCCTTTGAGAATATGGAGGGCATAGTAAAAAGCTTTGAGCTGGAAAAGGTGCTGCCCGGTCAGGGGCGTATATGCTATTGTCTTACGGCGGAGCCGGAGCTGTTCTACAAGGTGCTGGGGCAGGAGTGCGGCTGCGAGATAAGCGGGGATTCCCAGCTGATGAGCATTATAAAGGAACTGGTGGAGGCAAAGCGGGAATATGATAAAATTGCGCCGGCACTTGCTGCCGCCAAGGAAACCGGCTACGGCGTGGTGGCGCCTTCCATGGACGATATGGTGCTGGAGGAGCCGGAAATGGTGCGTCAGGGCGGCAGATACGGCGTAAAGCTGAAGGCGAGCGCACCCAGCCTGCACCTGATACGGGCGGATGTAAAAACCGAGGTAAGCCCGGTGGTAGGCAGTGAGCAGCAGGGTGAGGAGATGGTGCGGGGGATGCTGGAAGGCTTTGAAAGCGATACCTCGAAGATATGGGAGAGCAATATTTTCGGCAAAAGCCTGCATGAGCTGGTACAGGAGGGGCTGTCCGGAAAGCTGGTGAGAATGCCGGCAGAGGCGCAGAAAAAGATGCAGATGACGGTGGAAAGGATAGTGAACGAAGGCGGCGGAGGCCTGATATGCATACTGCTTTAATGCATAAATATACAGCATAGTGAATATTTATGCAGAATGAATCGGAGCAAAAATGCGAAAAACATATAAAAAACGCATCAAAAACGCTTAAAAAACATTAAAAAAAGCGTTAAAAAACGCAAAAAAACGATAAAAAATTAACGGAGAGCTTTTCAGCACAAGCGGTACGGAGAATTTCGTACCGCTTATGCCGTAACCTTCGGCGGTGCACCGCCGAAATAAAAAGGACCGCACTAAGGCGGCCGGAAAGGTACGGATCATTTTGCGGCTTCGCGGTCGCGGACATATATATGCTTGGTGTGCGGCTTGCCGCTTTGGCGTATATCCAGCTCAAAGCGGTCGATGCTGCGTACCAGTTGGCTCAGCTTGCTGAAGCCGAAGTTGCGCGGGTCAAAATCGGGCTGCTTTTTTATAAGCAGGCTGCCGAGCTCACCCAAGGAGGCGTAGCCCTCCTCATCCGCAAGGTCCTCAACGGAATCGGCAAGCAGAGAGGTGATATATGAAGGCACCTTGCGCGCCGTGCTTTTGGCGGCCTTTTTTTCATTCTGCCGGGCGTACTCCAGACGCTGCTCCACGGCGGCGGCCCGTATGACCTCGATATATACGAATTTGTCGCAGGCTACAATAAAGGGGGCGGGGGTCTTTTTTTCGCCTATTCCGTATACCTTCATGCCCGCCTCCCGCAGACGCGTGGCAAGCCGGGTAAAATCGCTGTCGCTGGAAACCAGGACAAAGCCGTCTACGCGGCGGGAATAAAGAATGTCCATGGCGTCTATTATCATGGCGGAGTCGGTGGAGTTCTTGCCGGTGGTGTAGCTGTACTGCTGTATGGGGGTTATGGCGTTTTCCAGCAGTATGCTTTTCCATGAGGCCAGCTGGGGAGTGGTCCAGTCGCCGTATATGCGCTTGATGGTGGGGGAGCCGTACACCGCTATTTCCGCCATTACATCCTTCATGGCGGTGCGGGGGGCGTTGTCCGCATCGATCAGCACGCAAAGGCGCATGTCGCGGGCGGAGTTATCATTTATGCTTTCGTTATTTTCCATTATTGTATTTTTCCTTATGTGTAGAATTAAAACACCGTAAATGCCGTTCTGCCTGTTTTGCAATATAAAAAACGGCACGCGTGCACATTTCGCCGCAGGAATTGCTGCACGGCGGTGATAATGCCTGTGCATTTATGTGATGATATATTTATTATAGCATTATATAAGAAAATAATCAATACCGGCAGGAAAATAAAAAATGCGGAAAATATAACCCCCAAAAGCGTATGACTGAAGTGCCCCCAAAAATTAGACAATATGATATGATGTCTAACAAGCGAGGTGCAGTTCGGACCTTTGGGGGTTATATCAATTGTTTCGGTTTTTTAAGAAAAACGGCGGTTTCACTCTACGCGGGAGGCAATGGCGTCGCCCATTTCGGAGCAGGTGACGCATTTTGCGGAAAGGTCGGGGGTGAAGATGCCGTCCTTAAGAGTGAGCTCCACGGCGCTTTCTATTGAGGCGGCTTCGGCGGCAAGCCCCAAATAACGCAGCAGCATAGCCCCGGACAGCACCGTGCCGATGGGGTCTGCAATGTTTTTACCAGCAATATCGGGGGCTGAGCCGTGAATGGGCTCAAATATGCCGGCTCTTCCGCCTATTCCGGCAGAGGGCATGGTGCCGATGGAGCCGCATATCATGCTGGCCTCATCGGAGAGAATATCGCCGAACATATTGGAGCACAGCAGCACATCAAACTGGCGCGGATCATGCACCAGCTGCATGGCGGCGTTGTCCACATACATATGCGTAAGCTCAACATCGGGATAATCCTTGGCTACGGCTTCCACGCAGCGGCGCCACAGCTTTGAGCTGGCAAGCACATTGGCTTTATCCACGGAGCACACCTTTTTGCGGCGCAGGCGAGCCTGCTCGAAGGCAACACGGGCTATGCGTTCAATTTCGTACCCGGAGTACTGCACGGTGTCAAAGGCGCTGTCGCCGCTGTCGGAGTTGCCGCGCTTGCCGAAGTATATGCCGCCGGTAAGCTCGCGCACCACCATAAGGTCGGTGCCGGAGCATATTTCTTCTTTAAGGGGAGAGGCGCCTATAAGCGCGGGAAAAATGCGGGCAGGACGCAAATTTGCATATGCGCCCATATGTGCACGCAACTCCAGCAGCCCGCTTTCCGGCCGTTTTTCGCATTTGTCCCACTTCGGGCCGCCCACGGCGCCCAGCAGAACGGCGTCTGCCGAGTCCACGGCGCGGCGGGTGGCAAAGGGAAAGGGTGCGCCGAAATGGTCGATGGCGCAGCCGCCGAAATCGGCAAAATCAAAGGCAAGGTCGGAGCCGTGGCGGGCGGCTGCGGCAGACATTACTTTTACGGCTTCGGTGCATATTTCGGGGCCGATACCGTCGCCGGAGAGAACGGCTATTTTTTTGCTCATAATAAACACTCCTTCAGGCTGTTGTTATGCTTTGTTTTCTTGTGCCTTTATGCTTTCCATAAGCCCGCCGGCATCCACTATGCTTTTTATAAAGCCGGGCATAGGGGGAAAGGAAAAGGCGGTGCTTTGGGTGTTATCATATATGCGGCCGGCATCGGTGTCCACGGTTACGCTGTGCCCCTGTGCTATTGCATCGGCAGCGGGCGGACATTCAATTACGGGAAGCCCGATATTTATTGCGTTGCGGTAAAATATCCGTGCAAAGGAGCGGGCGATGATACAGCTTATGCCGCTTTCCTTAAGCACAAGCGGGGCGTGCTCGCGGCTGGAGCCGCAGCCGAAGTTTTCGCCCGCCACAAGAATGTCGCCGGGGCAGACCTTTTTTGTAAAATCGGGGTCGATATCCTCCATTGCGTGCAGGGCAAGCTCGTGTTTATCGGAGATGTTCAGATATCGCGCGGGGATTATTACATCGGTATCCACATTGTCGCCGTATTTTACGGCTTTTCCTTGAAATTTCATTACAAACCACTCCTTTAGTGATAAAGAGTTCAAATCGGATTTTCAGGTGTTTAAGCCCGAAAAAGGACGGGAAGGGCGGTTATTCCAAGCACGGAAGCTCATCCGGAACGGCTATGCGCCCCATTACGGCGCTGGCCGCCGCCACGGCGGGGGAGGCAAGATAGACCTTGCTGGTTACATGCCCCATGCGGCCCACGAAGTTGCGGTTGGTGGTGCTTACGGCCACTTCGTTTTCCGCAAGGATGCCCATATGCCCGCCAAGGCACGGACCGCAGGTGGGGGTGCTTACAACGCAGCCGGCCTGCGCAAAAATGTCCAGCAGCCCCTCGGCAAGCGCCTGCCGCCAGATGTTTACCGTGGCGGGAATGACGATGCAGCGAACCTCGGGGTGAAGGCTGCGCCCCTTGAGCACGGCAGCCGCAGCCCGCATATCGGAGATGCGGCCGTTTGTGCAGGAGCCGATGACCGCCTGATCTATGCGTATATCGGAAAGAGAATCGGCGCGCGCGGTATTTTCGGGCAGAGAGGGACGGGCAACGGTGAGGGGGACGCGGCAGAGATCTATTTCCACCGTGCGCTCATATATGGCATCGGGATCCGCCTCAAAGACGGTTCCCGGCTTTGTACCGTGAGCGGCAAGATATTCGCGCGTTATGTCATCCACGGGGAAAATGCCGTTTTTGGCTCCGGCCTCTATTGCCATATTGCATATGCATAGACGGTCGTCCATGGAAAGGGCGGAGATGTCGCCGGAAAATTCCAGGGATTTATACAGTGCGCCGTCCACGCCGATAAGGCCTATAAGGTACAGGATAACATCCTTGCCAGAAACCCATGGGGAGAGGCGGCCGGAAAAGACCACCTTAATGGCGCGGGGTACCTTGAACCATGCGGTGCCCGATGCCATGCCGGCGGCAAGATCGGTGGAGCCGACGCCCGTGGCAAAGGCGCCCAGCGCGCCGTAGGTGCAGGTGTGGGAATCGGCGCCTATAACGCAGTCGCCGGCGGTAACAAGCCCCTGCTCGGGCAGGAAGGCGTGCTCGATGCCGCAGCGTCCCACCTCATAGTAGTGCGGGATGCTCATTTTGCGGGCAAAATCCCGCATTTTTTTGGCCTGCGACGCGCTTTTTATATCCTTATTCGGGGTAAAATGATCAGGTATGAGCACTATTTTTTCCGGGTCGTGCGTTTTGGAAAGGTTCAGCCTGCTGAACTGATCTATTGCCACGGGAGCGGTGATATCGTTGCCCAGCATAAGGTCAAGGCGGCAGGATATAAGCTGATCCGCCTCAACGAAATCAAGCCCCGCCTTGCGGGCCAGCAGCTTTTGCGTCATGGTCATTGCCATAGTGTTTACCTCCCGTTAATTGTGCCCGAAATATCGCTAAGGGCGCGGTTTATTGCCTCAATATAGGCAAGAATACTGGATTCTATAATATCGGTGGAAACGCCGCGGCCGCGGTAGAGGATATCGCCGCGCTTTATAACCACGGTGACCTCGCCCAGTGCGTCCCGTCCGCCGGTAACGGCTTTTATATCGTAGCTGTGAAGGGAGATATCCATGCCGGCTATTTTATCCACCGCCTTGAAGGCCGCGTCCACCGGGCCGCTGCCGATGCTTTCGCCCACCATTGTGGCGCCGTCCTTTATCAGCACAAGGTTGGCGATGGATTCCATGCCGTTGCCGCAATATATGCGGAAGGACTGAAGCTCAAAGACCTTGGGCACCTCGTTTACCTTTTGGGAGGCGATGGCGGCAAGGTCGCGGTCGTCTATTTCGCGCTTGCGGTCGGCCAGCTCCTTGAATTTTGCAAAGGCCTCGTCCAGCTTGCGTCCCTCCAGCTTAAGGCCAAGCTCGCTGAGGCGTTCGCTGAAGGCGTGCTTGCCGGAGAGCTTGCCAAGAGGAAGCGCGGTTTTGGGCGCGCCTATGGCCTCCGGAGTGATTATTTCGTAGGTGGCGGGGTTGTTGAGCATGCCGTGCTGATGTATGCCGGACTGATGGGTAAAGGCATTTTGCCCGGTTACGGGCTTGTTTGAGGGAATACGAATGCCGCACACGGAGCTTACAAGGTGAGAAACGCGGTATATGGAGGGAACGCTTATGCCGTAATCAAGACCGTAGTGATCCTTCCGCGTTACAAGGTTCATTACCACCTCTTCAAGGGCGGCGTTTCCGGCGCGTTCGCCTATGCCGTTTATGGTGCCCTCCACCTGACAGGCACCCGCTTCAAGGGCGGCAAGGCTGTTGGCTACCGCATTGCCCAAATCGTTATGGCAGTGGACCGACAGGATAACCTTATCTGCGCCGGGGATATTTTTAATTATATCACGGATCAAAGCGGCATATTCTGCCGGCTCGGTATAGCCCACGGTGTCGGGAATGTTGATTACATCGGCGCCCTCGGCTATTACGCAGGAAAGCACGGAGAACAGAAATTCACGGTCGCTGCGGGTGGCATCCTCGCAGGAGAATTCCACAAAGGGGCACAGAGCGCGCGCACGGCGCACGGCTTCGCCTGCGGCATGAAGCACCTGCTCGCGGGACATGCGCAGCTTATACTGCATGTGTATGTCCGAGGTGGCGATAAAGGTGTGCAGCATGGGGCGGGCGGCGTGCTCAAGAGCCATGGCGCCCTGCTCGATATCGGAAAGAACGGCACGGCAAAGGCATACGGTTTGTGCGTGCTTAAGCTGGGAGGCTACTGCGCTTACGGCTTCAAAATCGCCGGGGGAAGCGGCGGCAAAGCCGGCCTCTATTGCGTCTATGCCCAGCTCCTCCAAGGCGGCGGCAATGCGCAGCTTATCCTGCGTGTTGAGGTTGACGCCGGGGGTCTGCTCTCCGTCGCGGAGAGTGGTGTCGAAAAATCTGATTGTGCGTTTGCGCACGGCGGATGCATCGGTCATGTATATACCTCCGATAAAAAAGCCCTTCAGTCTCATGATTTCAGAGACGAAGGGCTTTGTTTCGCGGTACCACTCTGCTTGGGCAAATTACTTGCCCCACCTTTATGCAGACCTCGTATAAATAAATAAAACGGGAGCTGCTTTCCCTGTAACGGGGGAGACCCGGCGCGGCTTAGGGGCAAAGACCCTTGGGTGCGCGGCTCGGCGGTGAGCAGCCCCGATGCTTTCCGCTGCCGTCTCGCACCAAACGACGGCTCTCTGCATTCGGGAAAGGGAAAAGGGGCAAATCCGCTTCATTGCCTTTGTATTTTTGAATATTATAATGTTGCGCCGCGGCTTTGTCAACGGAATAATTCGTTTTAACAGGCGCGTCAGCTGCATTCTGGACACGCATACGCAAAGAAGCGTTAATAGTCCTCAGCCAGCATGTCGGCGTTCTCAAGCAGCAGGAAGCTTTTGTCAAGAGCCGTATCGTAGCGGAAAATGTCATACTTGCCGTTTGTTTTTACAACGCTGTAAAAAATGCTTTGGGCATTGCCGTCCGACGGCACGCAGGCAAAGGTATCGGCGCGTACATTTTTGGCTATGACTCGCAGCTTGCTGTCGGAGAGGCGGTAAAGCATAAGCGTGCCGTAGACCTGAGCGGTGGGGTGGGAGGAAAACGGGTTGTCGTCCGTTTCGGCTATGACGGTTACATCCTTGAAATATATGAGATGATTGCCGTCGTTTGACATCATGGAACAGGAATAGTATGCCGAAGAGGAGGAATCGTATATTGCGCCGCAGTTGTTTATGAGCTTGCTGCTGTTTCCGCGGGCGTCAACGCACCAAAGCTCGGTGGCGGTTTTGTCGGCGTTTGCGCTGAAGAGCAGGCGGCCGCAGGCCTCGTAGTACATTATTTCGTACATGGCGCCGTCACGCAGCTTTTCCGTTTTTGCGCCGGAGCCGGAAACATCCACAAAGTACAGCTGAGCGTTTTGCGCGCTGCTGCTGCGAAGCAGCATGTAGCCCTTTTGCTGTGCGCAGTCAATTACGATATTGCCTATTACCGAGGTGTAGGTATCCTTTGCAAGGCTGAGGCTTTTGAGGCGGGCAAGGTCAAAATAGTAAATATCGCACCGGCCGCTTTGGCTTCCGGCGGCGGAGTACACTATGCCGCGCGCGGTATCGGTAACCGCGGTATGGTTTGCACCGTATACATTTTGAGCTATGCGATGCGTGCGCAGGGTTTTGGTGTCCACTGCCGTAAGCGTGCCGGACTGCTCGGAGGTGCTGTAATCGTGCAGCAGGTATGCCACGCTGCCGTCGGGAGAAAACTGGGAATAGGCAACTCCCGAGAAGGCCAGACGCTTACCCGAGACAGTGCAGAAGGTATAGCTGTAAAGCCCGGAAACGGAGGAGGTATTGACGCACAGAAAGCTTTCGCCGTTTGTCGAGAGCCAGCCAAGAGACAGGGTATTTACATCGGAAACGGTTTTTTCTCCGTCGGCACGGTAAATATGCACCTCGCCCTTTGTGCCGTTTGCGGCAACGGCAAACAGAGAGGAGGAGTCGCCGGAAAAATACGCGCTCTCGCTGCGTATTCCGGTGCTTAGCAGCTTAAGCTCGCCGCCGTTTGTATCGGTAAGCACAAGGGAGCCTATGCCGCTGGAGCCGGCACCTATAACGGCGGCAAGGCGTTTGCCGTCAGGGCTTATGCGCCATGAGGATACATTGCGCATAAGGAAGGTTTTTTGGCCGTCCTTGCAGCGCATAAGGGCTCTTTCGCCGTTATAATCGCGAAGATATATGAGGGTGCCGTCCTGATCGAGCCAGTAGCTGACAGCGGAGAGGGAATCGGCATCATCCGGGGAGTAGATATTTTCGTCAATAAGCACGGCAGAATCGCCGCGGCAGAGATACAGCGCGCCGTCCTTGAGGGCAGCCGTGAATTCAAGACGCTCCGGCAGCGAATTAAGAGGGGTGTGCATATCCGCAACGGCCGGGGAAAAACGAATTACAAAATGCCACAGAACGCCGAAGGCGGCAAGCAGCACTGCGGCGGCTATGCATACTATGGCGATGATCTTTTTTCTTGCGGGTGACAGCTGCCTGCCCGTACCGGGGGCGGCACCTTTTTTTGCTTTGTTTTCCTGACGCAGGGAGCGTATCTGGCCGGTGCTTTTGTTGTTGCTCATGACGGTTCCTTTCGTGCGTGCCGATAAATTTTTGAAAAGCAGCGGCACGCCAAGAGTATTTTGCGCCTTGCGCATAATGCGGCGCAAGCCGGCGAGGGTGCGGATATTGCACGGACGGCAAAATATAATGAATAAAGTGTAAACTCCTGCCGTTTCGACGGTATATGACAAAAGCCGTGAAAAAAGCTGCTGCGCTGCGACTTTTTTCGCCTGCCGCAATTGCTATAATTATGGCGTAAAAAGAAAGCAAGGCAGGTGATTGCTATGAACAATGCGGATGCACGCAGGGCGCAGACGGACATTGACGGCATAGAGCAGGTTCGCCGGGAGCTGGCAAGGCTGTATCTGAGCGGCGCAGATTATGAAGCGCTGCGCAGGCTTACGGACCTTGTTGACATACAGACCGTGCAGCAGGCGGCCAAAACGGCCGGATAAACGGCTGCATATGCCGCGCGCACAGGCGCGGCATTTAAGTATACGCAGCACTGCGGCGTATAAATGCATTTTATACCGCAGTGTTTTTTATAGTGTTTTTTATATTATAGCACAGCGCAGACGCGGAATCAAAGAAAAATTAAAAGGGATATATGATTTTTGTGTGAACCGGGCGGGTAATGGTCGGGAAAGGGGAGAAATGCAAAGCGTATAAAAAGCGTGCAAGAGGTGCATGCAACGAGAAATTAAAACAGGGAAGTACAGAAAAAATGTTGACTTTAGTACGAAATCGTACTAAAATACGCAAAGTCGGGCTTTGGCGCACCTTGAATAAAGCAGAAACGGCCTTATACGGAGGGATGAAATGAAAGCGGACTGCGGCGAGATGATGTACAGAATAAACTGTTTGGCGTGGGAGCTTGATTCCATATACCATCAGGCGGCGCTGAAAATGGGCATGTCGGACAGCGTGATGTTCGTGATGTATATTGTATATCAGGGCAAAGGCAGATGTTTGCTGCACGATATAAGGAAAAACACCGGCATCAGCAAGCAGACGCTTAATTCCGCGCTGAGAAAGCTGGAAAAGGACGGCATAATATTCCTTGAGCAAAGCGGCGGAAAAACAAAAACGGTGTGCTTTACCGTAAAGGGAAGAGATTATGCAGCAAATACCGTTGGCAGACTGTTTGATGCCGAATGCAGTGTGTTTATGCACTGGACACAGGAGGAAATAGACAGCTATATGCATCTTACGGCCAAATACAACAGCGACCTGAAAAGGCAGACGGAAGCGCTTTGATGAATTATTTAATATAAAGCGGCTGCCGCGTAAAAGACCGTAATGAAAAAGCGGGCGCAGAAATGCGGTTTTTATCGAAACGGGAGCGGCGGCAAGGGGAAAGGAAGGAAAAAGAATGAATATTATAACAATAAGCAGGGAATTCGGCAGCGGCGGACGAGAGCTGGGCAAGCGGCTTGCGGATATAAAGGGATACGATTATTACGACAGCGAAATAATTGCCGCAGTGGCAAAGAAGAGCGGCATGGACGAGGCTTATATTGAAAACACGCTGAGCAATCACGGTTGGAGAAATCAGGCCATAACCTTTCGCGGTACGCTTGCATCCTCGGCATATGTGGAATCATCAAAGGTGCAGCTGCTGCTGGAGCAGAAGGAAGTAATAACGGGCATTGCGCAGATGGGCAAGGATTGCGTTATTGTGGGCAGGAATGCCGATGTTATACTGCGGGAATACGAGCCGCTTAACATATTTGTATGCGCCTGGGCGGAGGCGAAGCTGAAAAGGTGCACGGAGCGGGCGTCGGCGGGGGAAAACCTGAGCGAAAAGGAGCTGCTGCGCCGGATGAAAAGGATAGACGGCGTGCGCCGCCAGACAAGAGAACTGATGACAGGCTCGCAGTGGGGACAAAGGGACGCTTATCAGCTTATAGTAAATACAACACAATGGGAGATAAAGCAGTTGGCAGGGGCGGTTGCGTATTTTGCCGACTGCTGGTTTGGGAGAAAACGATGAAACAGAGAATACAGCTATCGGATCATTTTACATACGGGCGCTTGATACGCTTTACGCTGCCCAGCATAGGCATGATGATATTTACATCGATATACGGTGTTGTGGACGGCTTTTTCGTATCGAATTTTGCGGGAAAAACTCCGTTTGCCGCAATAAATCTTATAATGCCGTTTCTGATGATACTTTCAACGGTGGGCTTCATGTTCGGTACGGGCGGTTCGGCAATAGTGGCCAAAACCTTCGGCGAAGGGGACAGTGAAAAGGGAAACCGCTATTTTTCCCTGTTTGTTTATGTTTCCGCCGCTTTGGGCGTGTTGTTCGCGGTGCTTGGGATAATTTTTGTGCGCCCCGTTGCAAGGCTGCTGGGAGCGCAGGGTGATATGCTGGAGCATGCGGTACTGTATGCACGCATAATCCTTATAGCGCTGCCGTTTTACATATTGCAGCTGCTGTTCCAGTCCTTTCTTGTAACGGCGGAAAAACCGAAGCTGGGGCTTACCGTAACGGTGCTGTCCGGGCTTACCAATATGGTGCTGGATGCTGTGCTGGTTATGCTGCTGCCGCAGGAATACAAGCTTGCGGGAGCGGCTGTCGCCACGGCTATGAGCCAGGTGGTGGGGGGCGGCATACCGCTTATATACTTTCGCAGAAAGAACAGCAGCATTCTCAGGCTGGGCAAATGCCGGTTTGACGGCAAGGCCGTTTTCAAGGCCTGCACAAACGGTTCATCGGAGTTTATGAGCAATATTTCCATGAGCCTTGTGGGCATGCTGTACAATATACAGCTGCTTAAATATGCCGGCGAGAACGGCGTTGCAGCATATGGCGTAATGATGTATGTAAGCATGATATTTGCGGCGGCGTTTGTGGGCTATTCCATAGGCACGGCGCCGATTATAGGCTATCATGACGGAGCGGGAAATCATGAAGAGCTTAAAGGACTACTTAAAAAAAGCCTTATTATGATAGGAGCCTTCGGCGCGGTAATGGTGGTATCGGGCGAGCTGTTGGCAATGCCGCTTGCGCGGCTGTTTACGGGCTACGATCCGGCCTTGACCGAGCTTACGGTTTCCGGCTTCCGCGTATTTGCGCTGTCCTTTATCTGCATGGGATATGCCATATACGGCTCCTCCTTCTTTACGGCGCTAAACGACGGCGTAACTTCCGCAATTATCTCCTTTTTGCGCACGCTGGTGTTCCAGATAGCCGCCGTTATGCTGCTGCCGCTGGTGTGGGGCATTGACGGGGTGTGGGTATCCATTGTGGTGGCGGAATTCATGGCTATGGCGCTGTCATTTTTATTTATGGCTATAAAAAGAAAGAAGTATCATTATTAAGCAATCAGGCCCGGAGTTATAAAACAAAACAGTAATGCGCGCCGCGCGGGAAAATGCCCGAGGAAATATCTCCCCGGGCATTTTTTGAGGCTGCGTATTTATCCGTGCCGGGAGCAGCAGCCGCTGCTGCTGGATTAAAACGCGCGCGGTGATTGACTCAATAAAAAAGGAGGTATATAATATATCGGTTAAGAAAGGCGGCGGCAGCGCGGCTTTTTTAACGGGGTATAAATAACGGTAAAGGACGGGAGGAGCATATATGCAGCTGGTTGTGCTGGTGCTTAACAAGACGGAGTGTCTTGAGGAACTGTTGGAAAAGTTTGTGGAAATAAATGTAAAGGGCGCTACGATAATTGAATCAAGCGGAATGGCAAAGGCCCTTTATAACGACAGCCATGTGAGCGATCTTTTCGGGTCGCTGCGTGCGCTTATAAACCCGCGCAAGGAGAGCAAGACGGTTTTCTGCGTGGTTAAGGACGAAATAGTGCAGGATGTGCGCGATGCGGTGGAGGAGGTTACCGGCGGGCTGGATAACCCGGATACCGGCATACTGTTTTCCGTGCCCACCCTGTTTGTGGACGGTATACATCCCGGGAGGGCGGCGCGCAAATGACGCAGAATCTTATATATCTTGCGCTGGCCATACTTGCGGGCTTTGCGTTTTCCTATCTTGCAAGACTTGTGCGCCTGCCCAATGTAACAGGATACCTTGTGGGCGGGCTGCTGCTTGGCGTTACCGGAATAATACCAAAGGATGTGATGAGCGGCTTTGATATTATTTCCGATGTAGCTCTTGGCTTTATTGCCTTTTCCATAGGCAGTGAATTCAAGCTGACATTTCTTAAAAAAGTGGGAGCGGCGCCCATTATCATAATGCTGCTGGAGGCGTTTATGGCGGTGCTGGTGGTAACCGGCGCGCTGCTTGCAGCCGGCTTTGACGCCCCTCTTGCCATAATGCTGGGCGCGATTGCCGCGGCGACGGCGCCGGCGGCTACGCTTATGGTGGTGCGGCAGTACAAGGCACAGGGGCCTGTTACAAGAATTCTGCTGCCCGTGGTGGCAATGGATGATGCCGCGGCGCTTATGGCCTTCAGTATATGCAGCGCGGTGGCGCAGGTAATGGTGGGCGGCAGTGAGCTGTCGGTATGGCAGATGATATTAAAGCCGCTGGGGGAGATACTCGGTTCGCTGGCCTTGGGCGCGGCTTTGGGCTGCGCCGTGACGCTGCTGCTTAAGCTGCTTAAGGATAAGGGGGACCTGACCTCCCTTGCGGTGGCGGCAGTGTTTGCAAGCGCGGCGCTTGCAAGCATGTTATCGCTGTCCTCACTGCTTGTATGCATGATGATGGGAGCGCTTTGCGTAAACCTTACCGAAAAATCGGCAGAGCTTCAGCGGCGTACGGACAAGATAACGCCGCCCATCTTTATGCTGTTTTTTGTGATTTCCGGAGCGGAGCTGGACATTGCTGCAATCGGATCAATAGGCGTTGTGGGAGCTGTATATATTGTTGCAAGAGTGGCGGGCAAAATGTTCGGCGCATGGCTGGGCGCGGTGATAAGCAAATGTCAGACAACAGTTAAGAAATATCTCGGTTTTATGCTGATACCGCAGGCGGGTGTGGCCATCGGGCTTTCACTGCTTGCAATAAAAATAGTTCCGCAATACGGAGATACCATCCGCGCGGTTGTGCTTTGCGCCACGCTTATTTATGAGCTTATAGGGCCGGTGGCAACAAAGCTGGCGTTGCGCAAGGCGGGGGAAATACCCGCTGAGGGCAAAGGCACGGCGGCAACCGCAGCTTTGCAGCAGGAGGCACCTGTGGAAACGGCAGTGCAGGATGCTTCGTCCGGCGCGGTGAAGCAGGACAATCCCTTAAAAAACGAAAAAGAGCCGGACGGCAAGGCAGAGGCAAACGATGCGCACGGAAATACTTAAATGCCCCGTGTGCGGCGGCGGCCTTATGCATAGTGCTGACGGAAAAAGCCTTATATGTATAAAAAAACACTGCTTTGATATTGCAAGAAAAGGATATGTAAATCTGCTCATGCGTGCAGGTGGGCGGCACGGAGACGATAAAACCATGCTGGAGGCCCGACGGGATTTTTTATCAAGGGGGCATTATCTGCCCATTGCCGAGGCGGTGACAGAGGCCTGCCGAGGCAGCATACTGCTAGACATGGGCTGCGGAGAGGGCTATTATACGCAGCATATGTGCCTGCCGGACAGGGAGGTATATGCATTTGATGTTTCAAGCAGGGCCTGCGCAATGACGGCCGGCAGGGCAAAGGCGGCATCGGTATTTGCGGCTTCCGCCTTTGATATACCCGTTAAGACGGAAAGCGCCGACTGTGCGGTGAGCATTTTTGCGCCGTACGATGCCCGCGAGGTGCGGCGGGTGCTTCGCGGTGACGGCTTGCTTGTGAGGGTATATCCGCTGCCGGAGCATCTGATGGAATTAAAGCGCGCAATATATGATATCCCGCGGGAAAATCCTGAGGATAAAACTGATATAGACGGATTCGTCCTGCGGGAAAACAGAAGGCTCCGTTATTCCTTTAATATGAAAAGCACAGAGGAGATCATGGCGCTGTTTGCCATGACGCCGTACTTTTATAAAACGGGCAGGGCTGCCGCAGAGCGTATAGGGCACAGAAACAGCCTTGAGTGTACCGCCGCGGTAGGTGTGGCGGTTTATTCAAAGGAATAAAGCGGCCGAATCGGACAGCCGGCATATTTGCAGCTATAAGATATGCGCACAAAATTAAAAAGACCGCAATGCGGCCTTTTTTTGATATGTGTATGCGGGGCGTAAAACGAGGCTTAAAGCTCGTCGCGATAGGTGCGTGCAACGCCGACGGATATGGGAAGGTTGCCGTTGCGGCAGCGCAGAGCATCGATGAACTCCTTTTCCTTGCGGCTGTCGCTTAGGCGTATAAGATATTTAAGTTCAAACATGCTGCCCATATTAGAGGTTTTTACCTGCTGAAGCGTGCAGCGGGAGAGATACTGACGGAAGAGGTCGTCAAACACGGTATCGTATTCCAGAGCTTCCGGGATGGTTATGCGAAGCTGCTTATCCGGGCAGCGGGGCTCGCCGAGCGGAGTGAGGCTTACAAGCAGCAGCACGGCGATGAAGGCGGCGGCGATAACGGCGGCAAAAGCCACATAGCCCATTCCGCAGGCAAGACCGACGGCGGTGGAGGCGAAAATCACGGCGATATCGCGTCCCGAACCCTGTGCGGAGCGGAAGCGCACAAGGGAAAATGCCCCCATTACGGCGATTCCGGCGCCCAGCTTGCCGTTTACAAGCATTATTACCGCCTGAACGATCAGCGGTGTGGCGCACACCGTGAGAAACATGCTTTTGGTGCTGCGCTCATCGGTGCGTTGGTTTACAAGGGCCAAGACAAAGCCCAAAACCAGGGATATGGCGCCGCATATTACGGCGTTTGCGGCGGTTATTACGGCATCTGAGCCGAAGATACTGGAAAACATAGAAACACTTCCCTTTTATTTTTATTCGTTTATTGCGGCGGGATCGATGCGGCAGGCGGCAGGCGCGGCGGTGTCGGGAACGGGCAGATATTCCTGCGGCAGCCCGGTGGGGAAGCCGGAAGCCATGCGGTAGGCCGTGCCGTATTTTGAGAAGGAACGCGGGGTGAGCCCCGTGTGCTCCAGCGCTTTTACAAGCCACAGCGGCAGGGCACCGGGTGCCTTAAGCTCCATAAGAAACATATTTTCTTTAAGTATCGGAGCGCCGAAGCTGCCGCGGGAAAGCTTCAGGTCGGTGTTGCGGTACCGCAGTGCGGTATCAAAGGTAACACGCAGTCCGGGATCGCTTGGGCAAAACAGCGCAAGGCGCTTGCAGCCTATAAACATTTTGGGAAACAGCGTATATCTGTAAAGGCAGTAGCTTATTTCGTGCAGTATTTGCCTTTGCACGGGGTCATTTGTGTCGGGTGTGTGCCCTTCAAGCAGCTCCTCCGCCCGGCGCAGGGTAAGCGCGGCGCGGCGTTTGTATACGATGCCGCGATATTTCTTTTTCAGCTCGGCGTATACCGTGGAGCCGGCATCGGGCACGCCGTAGCTGCGCAGGCGCAGCTTTTCCTTGTATTCCGGCTTATCAAGGGAACGCCGTATGAGCTCGTAATCCGCAGTGTCGTAATAAAGAGAGCATATAGTGCTCCAGCCGTAGCGGTCCGGCAATATCAGCGAGCCGGCTTCTTTTCTGAAAGCTTCATACTGCGCAAATGTAAGTATATACTTTTTTTCCGTGCGGCAAAAGGTGTTTATTATGTCCTGCAAGGGTGCATCCTCCTTTTTGTTATTCTCGGATTATAATCATATATGCCGTATATACTGTGCTGACACGGGCAAGGCGTGCAAAAGCGGTTCAAAGTCAGATGATTTTCATGCGGCATTGACCCGTTATCCACCGTCAGAACACTTAAAGTTCAAATTTCTGCTCTAACGCAAAAAAGCCCGCGCACGGCGGGCAGAAAAGGCAATGCCTTATTCGTTTTTGAGGCGTTCCGCCTGAAGCTTTTCCAGCTTTTTGGCGATTTTCTTTTCGTCCTCCTTGAAGACGCAGTCGAAGAATTTCGGCAGGAAGGGTGCGTTCCAGGCAACACCCGTGAGCATGGAATCGTTCTTAAGAGCGGCCTGAACCTGAAGGTCGGTGTTTTTGCCGCAGAAGCCGTCATATACGAAATTGATCATTTCAACGGCTTCCTTTACGCCGTTATCCAGCAGCGTGGGAACATCCTCGGTGTGTGCGGCCTTGTTGTCCCAGGGCAGGAACCATTCATTGTGAGCTTCGTTAAGATAATCGATGCCGGGGGTTATGCGGCCGTAAGCGGCGCTGGAATAGGTCCCCGGATAAACCTCCTTGGAGAAGGCTTCGAAAATCGGAACGGATATCTTATAAAAGCCGGGTTTTATACGCTTGCGGATAAGCTCGTACATATTCTGTGCGGCGCGAATGGTTTCGTCGCGGGATATCTCGCGGCCGAGAATGCGCTTTAAGTGCAGCGGATACAGACGGCATATTTCCAGCAGATCTTTATAGTCAACATAAAAAATCTTCTTAATATCCATTTCCGCCGGGGTTTTGTTCTCATACTTTTTAAGCATAAGCTCATCCATGGCGGTTATGAAGCGGTTGCTGTATACATTGAAACGCTCGGGCAAATCGGTGCCGGGGGTCTGGAAGCCCACGGAATATGAAATGTAGGGATTTACGGCGCAGTTTACACGGTAGTACACCAAATAACCGAGGAAGTACGGCCGCAAAATGGCGGCATCCTCCGGGCTTTGGGAATTTATATAACGGTAAACCGTAAAAAGCCATTCGTTTACGGTTCTTTCCCGCAGTGCAAGGGTGATACGGTTTATGGCCTCGTCCGCGCGGAAGGGAGCACCGTAATATTTGAAGAAATCAGGCCCCTGAAGACCAAACTCGTAGATCTGTCGGCTGTCGTCAAGCATTTGCCGGCATTCGGCGCTGGCAAGCTGCTCCTTGACCATTTTACCGGCAATATAGTGAGTAAAGAAACCTGGCATATGTACTCCATTTCTCCGACGCTCAAAAAGAATAAAGCGGACGGTGCCGTCGGCATCCTCCGGCCGCTGGGCAGACCGATGCATATAAGCAATATAACTGTGCTTATTATAATACATAAAGGCTGTAAATAACAAGCATCAAAATGAAAAAAACTGCACAAATTTTTTTGAAGTTCGCACGAAGAATGTGTGAACGGTCGCATGCACGGGAATGTTTGCGAAAAACAGGTGATACGGCGGCTCTGCCGTGCGTTGCGCGGGCTTGTAAAAAAGCCTTTGGGGAATATCTGGCATTCGGGCCAAACGGGGAATCAGCGGCGGTCAACGGCGTAACGGCGCATAAAGCAGCCGTTCTTTTTCCACCATCTCACATCCAGCAGCCGCCCGCCGTTTTTTTCTATTACCCGGCGGCTGGCTTCGTTATCAAAGCGGCAGGTGATTATTACGGAATCGTAATACTGCCATGCTGTTTCAAGAAGCCGCGCGCACATAACGGTGCCGTAGCCGCGGCGGCGCATGGAGGGCGGCACCCCGTAGCCCAGATACCCGGAATAATCCGTAAGCTCGGGTGTGGGGGCGTGGCGTACATCGCCCTGAGCGCATATATTTCCGGCTCTGTCACACAGAAAATAACGCGTATACGGGGTGTTTCCGCGCGGAAGCCGTTTTCCCTGAGAGTGCATTACGCACATTGCGCAGAAATCATCATAGTCCGATTGATCGTACATTCCCAAAAACGGGGTTCCCGCACGGGAATAATCCCGCAGCATTTCGCCGAAGGCCTCGCGCGAAAGCTGGGGAGCCGTAAGCAAAGCAAGGTCGCTTGTGTCCATTTTTTTCTCCTACGGCGGCCGGAATAGCAAAAAAATGCTCTGTGTGCGGCCGCCGAGTACATATTTTATCAGCGGCGGCGGAATTGTCAACCGCTTAGAGAAAAATTGTTATTCTTTTGGCCATACGGACGGCAGAAACAAAAGCGTTCTTGCCCGGAAAAAGGTATTGTGGTATAATCTGAGAAGAAAAACGCTTCCGCATCGGCTTTCGTGCGGCAACATATTTAACGGGCGGGGCGGAAAAGGTAGGACAAGATTAAAAAAGGGAGAAAAGCCATGATTTCTGTACGCCGGGCTGATGCCGTATGCATAATGCTGCTTACGGTATTTACGGTTATGTGTCTGCATATTCCGGCAATCAAAAATCGTAAAAATCGGCTTGATACCGGAAGCAGACATGCTTTTGCCGGACTTATGCTGCTTTATTACTCCCTTATCACGGCACCGCTGCTGCTGGGGCCGCTGAGGTTTGCTTCCGACGCGCCCGCCGTGCTAAAGCCCGTGCCTTTTTCCACCATTGTTCCCATGGTGAGGGATTGCGTGCATAACGGCATAATCGATACGGGAGGGCTGGAAAATATCAGGGGTTTATCGGATATTGCGTTGCTTTTTCGCCATTCGGCAAGGAATCTTTCGGCAAATATAATCCTTTTTGTGCCCTACGGAGTGCTTTTTGCGCTGCACAGGCCGTCCCTGCCGCTTTGGAAGGGGGCGCTGTTTGCGCTTTTGATGCCCCTTGGTGCAGAGCTGTGGCAGCTGCTGTTTACATCGGGGCGCACCTGTGATATTGATGATGTGATACTGAATTATATAGGCATATACGCCGGGTTTGCATCAGCAATGCGGATTCTGGAGGCAAAAACGGAAAGGGTGCTTAAAAGGAAGCGTGCCGGGAATAACAAAATAAAGCAAAGCTAACAAAGCCCGAAAGGCATTAGGTTTAATTCTTAATATTTACGGAAGGAGAGCCCGGTTAAACGGTGCAATCGCATGATAGAAGGAAATATTCAGGGGCTGCCGCGCAGTATTGCGGACAGGCTGGAACAGATGGAAAAAATGACGGTGGAGCGCGGAGAATATGTTTCGCAGGAGATTCTTTATGAGCTGGCGGACATAACCGGAAAAACGGGCAAGGAAATCTGCGTATATATTTCCCGCGCGGGAGATATAGAAAGCCTTGCAATAGGAGAGGCGGACAGGGTGTCCCTTACGGCGCTGACCATGCGGCGCAGTCAGGACAGGCTGGCCGGCCTAAGGTGTATTCATACCCATCCCGGAGGAAATGCCCGCCTTTCGCAGCCGGATATACAAAGCCTGAAAAAGCTGAGGCTGGATGCCATGAGTGCCGTCGGTGTAGTGGACGGTAAGCCGTCGGGAATAAGCATGGCGGTGCTTGATGTTGATGAAAACGGCGAATTGACAGCAGATATGCACTATTGCGCAGATGTGCAGGAAATACCGCACGGTCAATGGCTGGACTGCATTTTGCAGGCGGACGGCAAAATAGGCAAGGGCTTGCTTTTTGACAACGAAAAGCAGACCGAGCGTGTTGTGCTGCTGGGGCACGAGGAGGAATCACTCAAAGAGCTGGCGGCGCTTGTGGATACCGCAGGCGGTGTGACGGCGGGCTCTTTTGTGCAAAAAGGGCGCGACGGAGGCTTCGGCAAGGGCAAGCTGCACGAGACAGCGCTTTATATTCAGGCGGAAAATATTGATCTTGCCGTTTATGATGACGAGCTTACGGCTGTGGAGCAGAAATACATGGAACAGGAACTGGGCTGCCGGGTGCTGGACCGTACTGCGCTTATACTGGATATATTTGCAATGCGCGCCCGTACGGGCGAGGGCCAGCTGCAGGTGGAGCTGGCGCAGGCGTACTATGCGCTGTCCCGATTGGCGGGGGAGGGTGCGGCGCTTTCCCAGCAGGGCGGCGGCATAGGCACGCGCGGCCCCGGAGAAAAAAAGCTGGAAACGGACAGACGGCATATAAAAAGAAGAATAGGCGAGCTTAAATCGCAGCTTGCCCAGCTTGGCGCGCAAAGGGAGCTTCAGCGCAAGCGCCGCACGCGCAACCGTGTGCCGCAGATTGCACTCGTGGGCTATACCAATGCCGGCAAAAGCACGCTGCTGAAGGTGCTTACCGGTGCGGAAACATTTGCGGAAAACCGTCTTTTTGCAACGCTTGACCCGCTCACCCGCTCCTGCACGCTGGACAGGGGCGCGGAGGTATGCTTTACCGATACGGTAGGGTTTATAAGAAAGCTGCCGCATCAGCTTGTGGAGGCTTTCCGCTCCACGCTGGAGGAGGCTGCCTGCGCCGATCTGCTGCTGCATGTGTGCGACGGCTCCAGCCCGGCGATGTTCCGTCAGATTGAGGCGGTAGAGGAGGTTTTGGAGCAGATAGGCGCGCAGACGCTTCCCCGTATTACCGTCATCAACAAATGCGATGCGGCGCAGTCGCTGCCGGAGCTTAAGGGCGCGGTTTATATCTCGGCGCTTACGGGGCAGGGGCTGGAGGAGCTGAAAAGCGCCATAACGGAAAAGCTGGGCGAAAGCAATCGGCCCTGCTGCGTTACGGTGCCGTATCAGGACGGCGATATTCTGGCCTTCATACACGATAACGCTGCGGCGGTGCAAAGCCGGGAATATGCCGAAAACGGTACCCGCATAAGCTTTATAATGCCGGCGGTTGCCCTCGAGCAGCTGAAGGCGCGCATGAAGGAGCGAGGCATAACGGCGGACGGAGCCGTTTAATCGCTTATGCTTGCAGGGGCGGCTGCCGATTTTTATAAAATGGCGCCGCACGGCAAAGACGCGGGGCGCATATTATGAACATAGCTTACAGGCAGTATACGGAATCTGAATTTACGGCAATAAAGGAAAGGAGTGCGCAAGCGGGCGCATAACAAGGATGAAAACAATCGTACTTACCGGAGGAGGCACGGCGGGGCATGTAACGCCGAACCTTGCAATTATTCCCATGCTGAAAAAAGAGGGCTGGGATATACATTATATCGGTACCGACGGAATAGAAAAAAAGCTTATATCGGCTGTTGACGGGGTTACATATCACACCATAACCTCCGGAAAGCTCAGAAGATATTTTGATCTTAAAAACCTTTCCGACCCTTTCAAGGTGCTCAAGGGCATACGGCAGTCCTGCGGGCTGCTGAAAAAAATCAAGCCCTGCGTGGTGTTTTCAAAGGGCGGATATGTGGCGGTGCCGGTGGTGCTTGCCGCGCGAAGAAGGCATATTCCCACCGTTATTCATGAATCCGATATAACCCCGGGGCTTGCAACAAAGCTCAGCGCGGATGCGGCAAAGAAAATATGTGTGACCTTTGAGGCGGCGGGGAAAAGCTTTGACGGCAAAAAAGTAGTTGTTACCGGCTCCCCCATACGGGAGGAGCTGCTGCACGGCAATGCGGCTGCGGCGCGGCGGGAGCTTGGCTTTGATGCAAAGCCGGTGCTTTTGTTCATGGGGGGCTCAACGGGGGCAAGGGTGATAAACGAAGCGCTCAGGGCATCGCTTGATAAAATGCTTGAAAAGTATAACATTCTTCATATCTGCGGGGCGGGAAACCTTTGCGGCATAAAAAAGCCGGGCTATCAGGAGCGTGAATATATAGGAAGCGGGCTGGCGGACTGCATGGCGCTTGCGGATATGGTGGTATCCCGCGCGGGCAGCAACAGCATAAACGAGTTTCTGGCGCTCAATAAGCCGATGCTGCTTATTCCGCTGTCCCGCAATGCTTCAAGAGGCGATCAGGTGGACAATGCGGAGGATTTCCGCGCCCACGGCTATTGCAGAGTGCTGATACAGGAGGACATGACGCCGCAAAGCCTTGTACAAGCGGTGGAGGACGCCTTTGCCCACAGGGAGGAGATGCGCGCCTGCATGAAGAACGCCGGGGCGGCGCACGGGGCGGAAAATGTTATGCGGGTGATTCGGGAGGTTGCAGGGGAAAATGCAGAAAACTAATGCAATGCGGATACTGGATAAGCTGAAAACGCCGCACGAGTGTCTTGAATATCCGCACGGAGGCACCGCACTTGAGGGCACGGAGGTGGCAAGACTTCTGGGGCAGGATCCGGCATGCGTGTTCAAGACTCTTGCCACAAGCGGCGCCGGAGGCGTATTTATATTTGTGATCCCCGTAAATCGGGAGCTGGATCTGAAAAAGGCCGCGGCAGCCGTAGGGGAGAAATCGGTGGCGATGCTGCCGGTTGCAAAGCTTGTGCAGACGGTGGGCTATGCGCGGGGCGCCTGTTCGCCTATCGGCATGAAAAAGCAGTTTGTGACCGTTTTTGATGCCTCCGCGCTTACAAAGGATAAGATATTTATAAGCGGAGGGCAGCTGGGCAGCCAGATATGCCTTAAGCCGGAGGATGCAATAGGCATAAGCTGCGCGCAGACGGCCGATATAACAAGGTGAAAAGAATATCGCGGCTGCTGCAAAACATAAAGCCGACGGAGCTGAATTGCCGAAGAAAATCAAGCGGCAAATTAAAAGTCAAAAGAATTGCAAAAGTGCTTGACTTTTCATCGGAGCTTATATATAATACCCGTGTTGCCGACAACCGGCGACACAATATGCGGGGGTGGCGGAACTGGCAGACGCGCACGTTTGAGGGGCGTGTGGGCAACCATACGGGTTCAAGTCCCGTTCTCCGCACCATAAGTCCACCGTAATTTTGATAGAATTACGGTGGACTTTTTCTATGGCTGAAAATCGCTTGAAATCAAGGCTTTCCAGCTATTTAAGCACATAAGTGAACCCCGCTGCAGGCAATTCTGCGGCGGGGTTTCGTGCGTTTGATGGGGATTGCGGCTTTCTATTCTGCCGTAATCGTTAAACAGCCGAGTAATCGTTGAATTACTGTGGGCATTCGTTAAATTACAGGGATAATCGTTGAATTAGAAGGGAATTAAAAAATCAAAACACTCACAACCTCTGTTCGCATAGTTTCATTTTGGTGGCAAAAACAGCATAACAGGTTGTGTTCGCATGGATTTTTAACCCGTGATTGTCATGCTGCACCTCCGTTATTTTGAGTCTCCGTGCAGTTCGCGATAGAGCCGCTCGGCAAGCGCCTGCTGGATGATGCGGTATTTTTCCGCATCAAGGAACAACTGCTCATAAGCCTCCGTGTTTTCCATATAAGCCTGCTGTGCGGTTGTGTCAAAGATACCGGGGAAAATACTTCGCTCATAAACTTGCCGATCATTGCTTTTAGCAGCTTTTTTGACTTTTGCATCCTGGCGCATTTTTGTATAAAGAGTATCCACCATAACGCGGTCAGCATCTGTGAAGTTACCAAAGAATTCTTCGTTGATTCTGGCAATGATCTCATCGAGCGGACTAAGTCTGTCTTTCTGTCCTCCGGCGCGTTTCGGTTGAGTTGGCTTCCAGGAGCCGGGAGTAGCCTCCAGCTCAATCGCTCCTTCATAAGTCTTTTCAAGGCGGTAGTATTCCAGTTTCACGCGGTTGTCGAGGTCAAACGGCTGCGTCTTGTCGGACGGGAGCAGCTTGGCAAGGTAAGAGCAGAGAATGTATTCCTTATGAAGTTCCTTATCGAACATCCTTGTAATCTGCGAAATGTAGTTATACCATTTCACGAATGCACGGACTTCTCTGCGGAACTGATACCGCTGTTCCTGATTAAGCTGATTGTACTTGTCCGCGACAGGTTTGAGGATATTGGAGATTTTGCCCTGTGTCGCATTCGCCTTACGGACATCGGGATCGAAGTAAATCTGTGATACCGCTTCAATATCAGCATCCGTATAAACTTTAAAGTCGCGCAGGATTTTCTGCGTGGTGTAAATAAGGTCAAAGTTGATTTCTTCGTCAAGGCTCGTTTCCTGATAGAACTGTTGAAACGCCTCGCGGATGCGGTCAACATCATTCACGAAGTCAAGGACATAGGTATCCACCTTGCCGGGATAAGTTCTGTTCAGACGGCTCAATGTCTGAACGGCTTTTACATCGCGCAGTTCCTTATCCACAATCATGGTGTGTAGGAGAGGCTCATCAAAACCCGTCTGATACTTCTCAGCAACGATAAGGATATCGCCTTCATCGTGGAATACGCTCTTTGTCTGGCTCTCTTTGACGCGGTTTCCGTTGCTGTCCACGTTCATGGAGCTTTCGGTGTATTCCGGGCTGTTGGGGTCATCCGGGTCTTTCAGGCTTCCGCTGAACGCAATCATAATCTCGATATCGTCATAATCGTTCTGCTCCAGATACCGCTTGATTTCATGGTAGTAACGGACAGCCGCAAGACGGGATGCGGTGACAACCATCATCTTTCCGAGACCGCCGATCTTGTGCTTGGTAACATCGCGGAAGGTTTCCACGATGATGGCCGCTTTCTGTGCGAGATTATGTGGGTGCAGCTCCTCGTAGCGGCGAATGGTACGCACGGCTTTGGAAGTCGGAACATCCGGGTTGTCCGGTACGTTCTTTGCAATCTGATAGCACATCTTATAGGTGGTATAGTTCGCCAGCACATCCAGGATAAAGCCTTCCTCAATAGCCTGCCGCATTGAATAGATGTGGAAAGGATGGAAAGAGCCGTCCGGCTGCGGTTCACCGAAAATTTCGAGGGTCTTGCCCTTTGGTGTGGCCGTGAAAGCGAAGAAGCTCAAATTCTTGTGCTTGCCCTGACTGAGCATATCCTGCACAAGGATGTCCTTTGCCTCAATCTCATCAACCGCCTTCTGCTCCAGTTCTGCATATTCTTCAAGAGCGTCCGAAACATCAGCAAGGGCGGCTTTCAGCTTCATGGCGGACTGCCCGGTCTGGCTGCTGTGCGCTTCATCCACTATGATGGCGTAGTGCTTTCCAACAGCAGACTGTACCTGCTCGTAAATCACAGGGAACTTCTGCAGGGTGGTGACGATGACGCGCTTGCCCTTGTTGATGGCGTTCAGCAGGTCTTTCGAGCTTTTCTTATCGTCAATGGTCTCTACGCTGCCGAGGGTATGGTCAAAGCTGGAGATGGTTGCCTGCAACTGCTGATCCAATACGCGGCGGTCGGTGACCACAATCACGCTGTCGTACACGGCCTCGTTGTTGCTGTCGTGAAGGCTTGCCATACGGTAGGCTGTCCAGGCGATGGAGTTTGATTTGCCGGAGCCCGCGCTGTGCTGGATGAGATAGTTGTGTCCGGGACCGTTCTCGCGGACATGGCGCACCAGTTCCCGAACGACATCAAGCTGGTGGTAACGCGGGAAGATGATCTTCTCGGTTTTCTTTATATTGGTAGAGCCATCCGGCATAACTTCCTTTTTCTCTGTCTTCTCATAGCTGATGAACTTCTGAAGAATATCCATCAGATTATCCTTCTGCAACACGTTCTCCCAGAAGTACGAAGTCACATAGCCGCCTGTCGGATTCGGAGGGTTGCCCGCTCCGCCGTCTCTGCCTGCGCCGTTGCTACCCTGGTTGAAGGGCAGGAAGTTTGTCATGGGGCCGTCAAGTCTCGTGGTCATATAAACATCGTATAGGTCGCAGGCGAAGTAAGCCAGGATGCGCTTGTTAAAGCCGAACACCGGTTCCTTGGGATTGCGGTTATATGCCCACTGCTTTTTCGCATCGTCCACGGACTGTCCTGTCAGCTGATTCTTCAGTTCAATAGCGATGACCGGGATACCGTTGAGTGCAAGCAGCATATCGATGCTGTTTGTGTTTTGCTCCGAATAGTGCCACTGCCTGATGCATTGGCACACATTTTTCTTGTAGTTTTCAACTGCCAAGTCATTCAGTTCGGACTCCGGCTTGAAATAGCATACACGGAAATTGATGCCGCGATGCTTGAAACCGTAGCGGAGAACGGAAATCAGTCCATCCTGGGTCACAGCGTTCTCAAAGGACTTATAGAACTGACGCACCGGGTTGATGGTGCACATTCTCTCGAAGCGCCTCCACGCCATGGGCTGGGTGCTTTTTACAAAGTCCGTCAGCGTTACGATGTCCAGATTCATGCCGCGGCTTTCCTCGCTGCGCAGTCCCGCATCCGTTGCCCTTGTCCATCCGCCTTCCCCCGAAATGAGGTAGGACTCGATGAATTCCTCAAATGTTTTTTCGCTTTCGTTCATGGGTCATACCACCTTTCGCTTTCCTGTTACGATTTCATAAGCGATAGAGCGTTTGTAAAGTTCAAGATCTCCTATTAAAGAATGGTATTCTTTAATGAATTGGTTTGTTCCGCAACAGTCTTCAACAATAGCATCAATTTTTGCAAACTGCTCATCGAGAAATGCTACTATGGTGTTTTGCTCCTCCTGAGGCGGGAGAATTATTCGAAGCTCCTTTACCTCATCATAGTTTAAACCTTGTCTGACTCCCGAGCCCATGCCATAAAAGCCTTTCTTAAGGTCGAAGGCGTGAATCAAATAATAAAGATATCTGGAATGTGCAGGATTAATCGGGCGCAGCGTGGTGTATGCCGATGTGATGATGCCGCGCTCCGTTGCATGCCCGACACGCAGACTTGTATGGTCATTCTGCAGGTCGGTCAGACGCAGCACAATGTCTCCAGATTCAATGATGTTATACCCGTCAAAGGTTGCAGGCAGAAGACCATCATTGGTGTTGATGTCCTTGCGCTTAATTTTTCCATAGCTAAGTGAGAGAAGATTTGTTTCTTGAAGATCACTGTTCTTGTTTTTTACTTGATATACCAACTGGTAAAGAGTATGCAAATGCCAGTGAGAAGGAACATGGCCAATCCACTTAATTCCGCTATCCTTCATATCTGCGTAATAAGCTGTTTTACTCATTTCTTTCACCTCCAAACAGGGTGTGTAATTTTCCAATTAGACGTTCCTTGCGAATCTCAATTCTCTTGGCGATATCATCGGCTGGCTCCATTTCCAAATACTCATAAAAGGTCTTTGTGAACGGAATCTCATAGCCGACCTTCGTCTTGGATTTATCGATCCATGCACCGGGACGGTACGGAAGCACCTCGCGCTCGAAGTAGGCATCCATGTCCTCGTCCAGCGGAACGGTTTCGGTATCCCTCTTGGAAGTGTCGGCGGTCGGCTTACCCTTCTTAAGAATAGGCTCTCCATCCTCGCCGAGTATGGGGCTTTCCACCGTGATTTTGTTGTAGCCGAGCGCAATGGATTCCATGCGCTTGCTCTTTACAACGATGGTCTTTCCATCGCCGATTTTCTTTTCATAGGTCTTGCTGTCATAATCACCGTAAGCCTCAATAATGAGATTGCGGCAAGTCTCTGTGATGTCCACACGCTTGTTGCCTATAGGCTTTCTGCGCTGCTCAAAACAACCGCTGGCATCGATCAGCAGAACGTGTTCACGATGTGACACGGGCTTCTCCTTCGTGATGAGCCACACATAGGTGGCAATGCCCGTGTTGTAAAAGCTGTCGTTTGGCAACTGGACGATGGCATCCAGCCAGTCATTTTCTATGATGTATCTTCTGATTTCACTCTGGCCGCTTCCGGCGTCTCCCGTAAAGAGGGATGAGCCGTTCTGGATTATTGCCATGCGGCCGGTATCCTTCAGCTTGGCGATACCGTTCAGCATGAAGAGCATCTGACCGTCAGACTTTGCAGGAAGACCAACGCCAAAACGACCAGCATCACCTTTCTTATGCTCTTTCTCCACATCCGCAGCTTCGCGCTTCCAGTCGATACCGAAGGGCGGATTGGAGATACAGTAGTCGAAAGTGTATCCCGTGAATTTATCATCGTTCAGAGTATTTCCAAACTGCATATTGTCGGGATCGCCGCCGCGGATGAGCATATCCGCCTTTGCGATACCGAAGGTGAATGGGTTGATTTCCTGACCGTAGCAGATGATCTCTGCCTCGGCATCCAGAGCCTTAATCCGTTCTTCCATGCAGGTGAGCATTTGGCTTGTACCCATGGCCATGTCGTATACGGTTTTTGCGGGTGCTTCCGGGTCGGAGAAGTCGGCTTCCATCGTCAGCATATCACACATCAGATAAATGATGTCGCGGCTGGTGAAGTGGGCTCCGGCTTCCTCGTCATAGCTCTCGGAGAACCTCTGAACAAGGTTTTCAAACACATAGCCCATGTCGATGGCGGAGATTTTATCGGGGCTCATGTCTGCGTTCTCCTCGCAGAAGTCGCTGATGACCTGGTATAATACGCCGGCATCATTCATGCGGTCGATTTGATTGAAAAAACCCATGTTTGCCAGAATATCGATGACATTGTCGGAGAAACCGTTGATGAAGGACTCGAAATTCGCCTTGATATTCTCCGGGTCGGTCTTCAGACGCTCGAATGTGAACGGGCTTGTATTATAGAAGTGATAGCCTCCGGCAGCTGCACGGAGGAATCCCTCCTTGACTGCCAGGTGCTTGATTTTTTCGTATGTTTCCAAAACCTTGTCATGCGTTGGAAGCAAGCAGTCATGGAAGCGTTTGATTACGGCCATCGGAAGAATGACCAGTCCGTATTCGTGGGGCTTATAAGCGCCGAAGAGAGAGTTTGCGACATTCCAAATCAGATTCGCTTTCTCCTGAATATTTATGCCGACTGCCTTGATTTTATCGTTAGAGTCCATATTCTCTTGCCTCCTTGATGTTCTTTGAGATTTCGTTCATGTTTTGCGTTAGCCTGGTTGTATGGATGCCAAGCCGATATTTAGTTCCGTTTTCCTCGATGGTATCGTGACCAATAGTCAAAAAGCATCTCGCCCTCAGCACATCGAATATGCAGTGGGGCATTTCTTTAAATGCCTCGCAGATTGCTTGTAAAGCTGTCGGATAAAACTCCGGCGGCTTTTCTTCTGTTTCGATATAGTCATTGATTTCCTGTTCAAACAGGTCAACCACATCAACTAAAGTTTCAAATTCCGGAAGATCGCTCGGCAATTCGTGTGCCTTTTTGCTTACGGCTTCATATGTCCAATCGCCGGACATCAGTTCCATGAGTGCCTGATGCTGTTCATATGCTTTACTTAACCTCGGACGAATCTTCATACCATCTGCGACTTGCCTGCGCTGGAAATCGCTCTGAAGCCTTTTGTTTGGAATGGTCAGCACGGCATCTTTGAATTTGACCGGGAAGCGTTTCCCATCCTCGTGTATTATTTCAAGCATGGCATCACGCGCATAACGAAGAATACACTCATCCGTAACGACAAGATTCGCACTCGGAAATGCAATCGCCGCTGCGCTGCGGATGCTGTCCACGGGATCGATATAGACGGTATCCACTTCATTTGCATCCAAAGTGCGAAGGAAGGTAAGTACCGTTTCTTCCGAGGAATCACTCAAAATATCGATACAATAAATGCCATCGTCCCGCAAGGCAAAAACAATCGGGTGAGCCTCGCGAAAAAAGATAGCCTCCATAATGCCGAGTTTCTTCGGCGTACTTACTGGCAGCAGCAGAGACTCACGATATTGAATCCTTTTGCGCATGATGGGACCAATTGAAGCGGTCGAGGCTGGTACGCCATAATAGTCGCACACCTTCTTATAAGAAAAGCGGAAGGTCCCGTCGGCCAACGCATCCGACAGCCGGTTGGTATATCGGCAACCCTTATCACCAAAATCAATAGGCTCCGGAAAGACGCTGTTGTTGCAGCCATCGCAGCGAAGGTATGTCTGATAGAAGGTCAGGTCGAATACCCGGAATCCCTTCTCGTCATCATCGACTGGGTCTTTATCCCACAATATATCTTTGAATGTCCTTTTTACAACCTTGGAGCATCTCGTTTTTGTTGAACCGCAGGCAGGACACGGAAGCTTATCGTCCGAAAAGTAGCGTTTGTGAACGGCATAGTAATGGCTGTCGGTGCTGGCCTTCAATACAAGAAGATCGGGAATGCCGAGAGCTTCCGTCATAGGCTTGGACACATCTTTTTCTTTATATCGTCTCTTACCCAAGGGCGCACTCCTCCCATTTTCGAGTTTACACCTTATTATACCACCAAAAACCGAACAAATCAAGACTTTATTTCAATTTTGCCACCACAATATAAACGACACAATTTCAGTTAAAATGTACATTCTGCTATAATTAGAGCATGAGAAAAGGCCACTCGGTCAGGAAGGAGGAACCGATATAGGCGAAGGATTTAGAGAGATCAGAAACAGCGACAACAGACTGCTCTGCATGGCAAACGACAGCACGGGCGAGGTTGAGACACAGGGGCCGCACCACTCTTCCTACATCTTCAGCATTCCTATCGGCGGGACATTCACAGTCGTTCGGGATAATCTCAAGTCGCTGGTGACAAGGACAGCTACAGCATTTACCGTGGCAGATTACACACTCGCTGCCTAACGCGGCAAAGAAAAAACAAATAGGCGAATCCACAGAACTGCAAGACGGCCAGGATTTAGCCTCCCCTTTATGGGGGTGAGCTATATCCCGGTCGTCTTTTGTTTTTCCCGAAGATCTGAAAAAACTTATATACCCTCGGGGCAAGTAGCCCTACCAAATTTTATCTCAAAGCCTTGAGATGCGCATTAGAGGCGGCGGGATACATAGAGAACCGAAACCCCCAACAGGGATTTTTGAACTCGATGTACCCACCGTGCTTTGTCATGCCTTCTTGTAGGTGTTGTCTGCCGGTGTGTCCATCGTAACCATCGGCTCTTTTTGTGTCCCGACCGCTCGGTGCCGCCTCAAGCGGAAAGGACACATTATGAAAATCAAATACGCATTCTTGGACGGAACAGTGACGGAGGTCGAGGTTTCTGACGAAATCGGTGCTGTCATCATCGACAGCCGCAAGGCAGAGCACGCACAGGACGAGCGTCATCGCTACCATTGCTACTCCTACGATGCTATCGACTACGAGGGCGAGGAGTACGGTGCTTGCGACGAATATGCCGTGGAGGATGATTCGGCAGAACAGACCGCTCGTATCCGAGAAGCCTTCTCGCATTTGACTGCCACCCAGCAGCGCCGGCTTCGACTGTACGCAAACGGCAAGACCCTGCGGGAAATCGCTACCATCGAAGAGGCCAGCTTTCAGTCTGTTTCCGAGTCCATCGAGGCAGGCAGAAAAAAGTTTTTGAAAATTTTCCGCCAGACACCCTGACAAATCCCCGATTTTTCTGGGTACACCGGAAGGCAACAAAATACAAGCCCTCCGGAAAGGACGGTAACCCCGTATGAGACACAACTTGAATATCCGTGTTTCAGACAAGCCCAGAAACGGCGGCGTAGTTGCTTGCAGAACGGTCAGCATCCGCGAGAAACTCTTCACCTTGCTTCTGGGTCCCAAGCAGAAGGTCATGGTCGTGGTTCCCGGCAACTCGGTCGAGTCCATTGCCATCACCGAAGTTCCGATGGGAGGTGGTGTACATGAGTAAGGTCAAGCTCCTGCTCGATGTGGTCGAGGATCTTCGCTCACTGGCGGACAGCGTTCAGGCTGTGGCAGATGCCATGCTGCAGAATGAGCCGACTGTCGATGCAGAGCCGAAGACACCTGCTCCCCAAAAGGAGCTAACGCTGGAAGAAGTCCGAGCAGTCCTCGGTGAAAAGAGCCGAGCCGGATTCACGACCGAGATCCAGGCGCTCCTTAAAAAGTACGGCGCTCCGAAGCTCTCCGGCATCGACCCCAAGCACTATGAGGCGCTGCTCAAAGATGTGGAGGTGCTGAAGGATGCCCCCTAATCGTCACGCAGTTCTCTCGGCATCTTCCTCCCACCGCTGGCTTCACTGCAACCCATCCGCTCGGTTGGAATTGGAGTTCGAGGACAGAGAAACGGAAGCTGCCGCAGAAGGTACAGCGGCTCATGCCCTTGCAGAACACAAGCTCCGTAAAGCACTGAAGATGCGCTCCACCCGTCCGGTCAGTAAGTACGATTCCGATGAAATGGAGACGTACACGGACGGCTACCTGGAATTCGTTCTGGAAGCCATTGAGGAAGCCCGGCAGGACTGCCCGGACCCCAAGGTGCTCATTGAGCAGCGGCTGGACTTCTCCTGCTATGTGCCGGACGGCTTCGGTACCGGCGACTGCCTTATCGTGGCGGACAAGCTCCTCCACATTATCGATCTGAAGTACGGCCAGGGCGTGTTGGTGAATGCCGAAGAGAATCCACAGATGATGCTGTATGCGCTCGGTGCGCTCCGCATCTTTGATTGCCTCTACGACATCGAGACAGTTTCCATGACCATCTACCAGCCCCGCCGAGAGAATGTCAGCACATGGGTCATTTCCGTTGCCGAGCTTCGGGATTGGGCGGAAATGACGCTGAAGCCCAAGGCAGAGCTTGCCTTCAAAGGCGAAGGCGAATACTGCCCCGGAAGCTGGTGCCAGTTCTGCAAGGGGGCGGTCAAGTGCCGAGCCAGAGCTGATGCCAAGCTCCAACTTGCCAAATACGAGTTTGCCCGGCCACCTCTGCTTTCCGATGCGGAGATCGGCGACATTCTCGGCAAGCTGGATGATCTCACCAAATGGGCGAATGAGCTCATGGCCTACGCCCAGGACGCAGCGGTCAACCACGGAAAACAGTGGCCCGGCTACAAGCTGGTGGAGAGCCGTACCAATCGCAAGTACACCGATGAGGATGCGGTTGTCGCTGCTGCCCGTGCGGCCGGGTATACCGACATCTTCAAGAAGTCCCTCATTCCCATCACCGAGATGGAGAAGCTCATGGGCAAAAAGACCTTTGCCGAGGTGCTCGGCGGTCTGGTCGTCAAGCCCAAAGGAAAGCCGACGCTCGTTCCCGCATCCGACCGGCGTCCGGCTATTACGACCACGGGTGCAAAACAAGACTTTACCGACTATAAAGGAGAACTGTAATTATGGCTAACAAGATGAATTCGACCAAAGTTGTGACCGGCGTTGTCCGCCTGTCCTACGCAAACGTGTGGGAGCCCGCCTCTATTAACGGCAGCAACCCCAAGTATTCCGTGTCCCTCATTATTCCGAAATCCGACAAGCAGACCCTCGACGCCATCAACGCCGCCGTGGACGCTGCCATCAAGGAGGGCGTCGCCAAGTTCGGCGGGAAGATCCCCAACAAGGCGGCTCTGAAGCTCCCGCTCCGTGACGGCGATACCGAGCGTGACGATGAAGCCTACAAGAACAGCTTCTTCGTAAACGCCAACAGCACCACCGCGCCCCAGATCGTGGACCGCAGCGTCCAGCCGATCCTTGACCGCTCCGAGGTGTATTCCGGCTGCTACGCCAGAGTGTCCGTCAACTTCTACGCCTTCAATTCCAACGGTAACCGCGGCATCGCCTGTGGTCTTGGCAACATCCAGAAGGTTCGTGACGGTGAACCCCTCGGCGGTAAGTCCTCTGCGGCTGACGATTTCGCCACCGACCTGGACGACGACTTCCTGTCCTGAGAAAGGAGTGCAACACAATGGAACTGATTCAGAACATCCTGGTAACCGCCCTCCTTGGCATCTGGGCCTGCCTCAGCATCGGCTTCTTCGTTTGGTTGGTGCAGGGCATCAGCAATGACCACAAGCGTGAAAAGCGTGAGAAGGAACAGGCTTCCCGTGACCTGGAATACCACGAGAAGCGCATGAAGGAATTGAAGTAACCCCAGACGGCTCTGTGGGTGGCAGAAATTGACCTCTGCCACCCATATTCCGTAGGAAGGAGTTTGTAATGCAAGAACAATGGAAAGATATCCCCGGATATGAGGGCAGATATCAGGCAAGCACTCTCGGCCGTATTAGAAGTGTGTCTCACAAGGTTCGCACCGGAAAATCACGCTTTGGGAAAGAGTGCTATAGAACTATGCAAGGACGTGTGTTGAAGCCTGGGCAATATTGCAAATCAGGACATATTTCTGTCGTATTAGGCCATAAGGCGGTAGGTACACCTGTTCACCAGCTTATTATGCTTACCTTCGTCGGTTCGCCGCCAATCGGTACAGAAATATTGCATATCAATGGTGTTCCGACAGACAACCGGCTGTCAAACCTTCGCTACGGCACAAGAACCGAAAACATTCTCGATGTATATCACCAAGGTGGCGTGTGGCGCAAGTTGAGTATTGAGGACGTCAATGCAATAAGGTTCAGCCTTTTCTGTGGAATAAAAGGCTCAGAGCTTGCTGCTATCTATGGCGTTTCTCAAGCAACCATCAGTGCCGTAAAATGCGGGAGGACTTTCAAATGGCTCAAATAAGAACGCTTTCCTTGGACTTGGAAACCTATTCTTCGGAAAAATTGACAAAATGCGGCGTATATCGCTATGCCGAATCCCCGGACTTTGAAGTGCTGCTCTTCGGCTACTCGGCGGACGGTGCGCCGGTGCAGGTCGTGGATCTGACTGCAGGAGAAATGCTTCCCGCCGATGTCCGCTCTGCGCTGACCGACCCAGCCGTGACCAAATGGGCGTTCAACGCACAGTTTGAGCGTGTGTGTCTGTCCCGTTATCTTGGATACCCAACCGGACAATATCTCGACCCGTCCTCCTGGCACTGCACGATGGTCTGGGCGGCGACCCTTGGACTGCCGCTTTCGCTGGAAGGCGTCGGTGCCGTGCTGGGTCTCGAAAAGCAGAAGCTCAAAGAAGGCAAAGACCTTATCCGGTATTTCTGCACTCCGGCAAAAGCCAAGGACGGTTCGCTCATTCGCCATTATTCGACAGATGCGCCGGAGAAATGGTCGCTGTTCAAAGCCTACAACCTTCGAGATGTGGAAACGGAAATGTCCATTCAGCAGAAGCTCTCCAAGTTTCCGGTCACCGAGTCCGAGTGGCGCAACTACACCCTCGACCAGCAGATCAACGACCGGGGCATCATGCTCGACCGAACCCTCGTCACCCAGGCGATTCGCTGTGATGAACGCTTCAAGCGGACGCACATGGAGCAGGCTCGCTCCGTCACCGGCTTGGATAACCCCAACAGTCCGGTGCAGCTCAAGGCGTGGCTTGCCGAAAAAGGCGTGGAGGCAGATTCACTCTCCAAAGCCGCCGTGGCGGATATGCTCGAAAAAGCGGACGGTGAAGTGGAGCTGGCGCTCTCCCTGCGGCAGGAGCTTGCCAAGAGCAGCGTCAAGAAATACACGGCCATGCAGACCGTGGTGGGTTCGGATGACCGGGCCAGAGGGCTTATCCAGTTTTATGGTGCCAACCGCACCGGTCGCTATGCCGGTCGACTCATCCAGGTGCAGAACCTGCCGCAGAACCATCTGCCGGATCTGGACACCGCACGGGCACTGGTCCGCAGCGGCAATACGGACGCCGTGGAAATGCTCTATGACTCCGTACCGCTGGTGCTGTCCGAGCTTATCCGCACCGCTTTTGTGCCGAAACCCGGCTGCCGCTTTTATGTGGCGGACTTCTCAGCCATCGAGGCGAGGGTCATCGCATGGATTGCCGGGGAGCATTGGCGGCAGGAGGTTTTTGCAAAGGGCGGCGACATTTACTGCGCTTCCGCTTCGCAGATGTTCCATGTCCCCGTGGAAAAACACGGCGTGAACGGACATCTGCGACAGAAAGGCAAGATTGCCGAACTGGCTTTGGGCTATGGCGGCTCCGTTGGAGCGCTGAAAGCAATGGGCGCACTGAACTACGGCTTGCAGGAAGAAGAGCTGAAGCCGCTGGTAGATGCGTGGCGTCTGTCCAATCCTCACATCACAAAGTTCTGGTGGGATGTGGACAAAGCAGCTTCCACCTGTGTCCGAGAGCGGACTGCCACCGAAACGCACGGTGTTCGCTTCTACTACCAAAGCGGCATGATGTTCGTGGTGCTGCCCTCTGGCAGACGGCTGGTGTATGTGAAACCGAAGATGGGCATGAACCGCTTCGGCAATGAGTCCGTGACCTATGAAGGTGTTGGCGAACAGAAAAAGTGGCTGCGCCTGGAAAGCTACGGTCCCAAGTTTGTGGAAAACATCGTCCAGGCAACAGCAAGGGACATCCTTGCGGAAGCCATGCTCCAGCTGAATGCTGCCGGATACCGCATCGTCATGCACGTCCACGATGAGGCGGTCATCGAAGCACCGCCGGATACCTCTTTGGAGAATATCTGCTCCGTCATGGGGCAAACGCCCGCTTGGGCATCGGGGCTTCTGCTCCGGGCAGACGGCTATGTCTGCGATTTTTATAAGAAAGACTGAGGTGACCCAAATGGGAGTCAATAAATTCAATTGCGAGGGGTACTACGACCCCACCGCCTACGAGGCGCTGACCAAAATCGAGCAGGAAGCCAAGGCACTCCGAGCCTTCCGTCCTGTGGTGTATATCTGCTCTCCGCTTGCCGGGGATACAGAACGCAACCAGGAGAATGCCCGTACTTACTGCCGCTTTGCCGTGGAAGCCGGGTGCGTCCCCATCGCACCGCACATCTATTTCACCCAATTCATGAATGACAATGACCGCAAAGAGCGTGACCTGGCGCTGTTTATGGACATCGTTCTGCTCTCCAAGTGTGCCGAGCTGTGGGTATTCGGAGAGAAAATCACCAGCGGCATGAGCATCGAAATCGAGAAGGCCAAGCGGAAAGGTCAGCTTATCCGCTACTTTACCGAAGCCTGTGAGGAGGTACGCAGATGAAGATCGCAGTCGGCAACAGCCGCATGGATAAAAAGTGGAAGAACCAGGACATCTCCTGGGCGGGTCTCTGCGCCCGCTGCGGCAGTACCATCCGCACCACCGAAACAGTCGAAGAATACCGCAAGCTGAAAAAGGGTCAGCAGGACGGCATCAAGGATGTGGGCGGCTTCGTCGGAGGGCATCTCCGGGAAGGTCGCCGCAAAAACGGCATGGTGCTGTGCCGCTCTCTGCTTACCTTGGATATGGACTACGGCACCCCGGATATCTGGGATGAAATTACGCTGTTCCACGATTTCAAGTGCTGCGTCTATTCCACCCATAAACACACGCCGGAGCATCCCCGCCTTCGTTTGCTCATTCCGCTGAAACGGGAGATCAGCGAGGAGGAATATCCGGCAGTCGCCCGCATGGTGGCAAAGGAGATCGGCATCGACCTATTTGACGATACCACCTACGAGGCATCCCGGCTCATGTACTGGCCTTCCACTTCCGCCAACGGCGAGTTTTTCTATAAGGTGCAGGACGGCGCAGAGCTTGACCCGGATGAATACCTTTCCCGCTACGATGATTGGCACGATGCCTCCACCTGGCCGGTATCCAGCCGCCAGTCCGAGGTGGTGCAGCACAGCATCGCCCAGCAGGCCGACCCGCTGACAAAGCCGGGTGTGGTAGGTGCTTTCTGCCGTGCCTATACCGTAGAGGAAGCCATCGACACCTTTCTCTCGGATGTGTATGCGCCGTCTGCGATGAACGGGCGCTACGACTATATCCCCGCAGATTCCTCTGCCGGTGTCATCGTCTACGACGGCAAGTTCGCATACAGCCACCATGCCACAGACCCGGTTTGCGGTCGGCTGCTGAACGCTTTTGACCTGGTGCGTCTGCACCGCTTCCGTGACCTGGACGATAAATGCGCTCCGGATACTGCACCCAGCAAGCTGCCGTCCTTCCAGGCAATGTCGGATTTTGCGCTCAAGGACGAAAAGGTCAAAGCGGTCTTTGCCGAGGAGCGAAAAGCCCAGGCAAATGAAGAGTTCTCCGACGAGGACTGGCAGAAAGTCTTGGAGCTGGACAAGGCCGGCAAAGTGAAAAACACGCTGCAGAACCTCACCGTGATCCTCATGAACGACCCGCTTCTGAAACCGCTGGTGTTCAATCAGCTTCTGGACGGCATGGAGATCAAGGGCGATGTTCCTTGGCGGCACCCCTCGAAATTCTGGCGGGATGCGGACGATGCCCAGCTCATCAGCTATGTGGATTCCCACTACGGCACCTTCTCCGCCAGAAACTACGACATTGCCGTGGCGAAAGTCACGGACGACCGCTCCTACCATCCCATCCGGGAGTTCATTGAAAATCTGCCGGAGTGGGACAAAGTTCCCCGCGTGGACACGCTGCTCATCGACTACCTCGGTGCAGACGACAACGAATATGTCCGTGCCGTCACCCGGAAAACGCTCTGCGCCGCCATCAAGCGTGTGCTGTATCCCGGCTGCAAATTTGACTCCATGCTGGTGCTGAACGGTCCCCAGGGTGTCGGTAAAAGCACCCTTATCGCCAAGCTGGCCGGAGAGTGGTTTTCGGACAGTCTGAACCTGGGCGACACCAAGGATAAGACCGCTGCAGAGAAATTGCAGGGGTACTGGATCTTGGAGATCGGCGAACTGGCAGGTCTGAAGAAGGCCGAGGTGGAAACGCTGCGTTCCTTCCTCTCCCGTCAGAACGACATTTACCGTGCGGCATTCGGCAAACGGGCGACGCCGCATCTGCGCCAGTGCGTGTTCTTCGGCACCACCAACGCCGAGTCCGGCTATCTGCGGGACACCACCGGAAACCGCCGCTTCTGGCCGGTCAAGACGCCTGGTACGGGCATCAAGCACTCCTGGGATCTGACCCCGGAGCTGATCTGCCAGATCTGGGCGGAAACGCTGGTGTATGTGAAGCAGGGCGAGAAGCTCTATCTGAGTGCCGAGTTGGAAGCACTGTCCAAGGCTGAACAGCGGGAGGCGATGGAGTCCGACGAGCGTGAAGGGCTTGTCCGGCTGTATCTCGACACGCTGCTTCCGGAGGATTGGGATGGCATGGACATCTTCGAGCGCCGCAACTTCCTCACCGGCAGCGACTTCGGCGACACCCAGAAGCACGGCACGGTCAAGCGCACTCAGGTGTCCAACATGGAGATCTGGTGCGAGTGCTTCGGCAAGGAGCGTGCCAATATCCGCAGAACGGACAGCAATGAGCTGACCGCCATCCTTGCCCGTCTTGGCTGGAAGCGGCTGGACAGCAAGGTGCGTATCCCGCTTTACGGTCCGCAGTATGTCTTTGTTCCCAAGGAGTGTTCCTAATGAAAATGACTGTACCCGACATCCTTCGGAACAGGTTCCGGGGAGAAGCATATCCGCTCGGCACATTTATGGGAACACCCCATGGGAACGGCGGCGGCCCCATAAGTACCAAAGAAAACAGGCGGTCTTGTTCCTGTGTTCCTAACCTTTCTTATATATCAAAAGAAGAAGGAATAAAGAGCAACATGCACGCAATACCCGCATTTGCGCGCGTAAAGGACTTTTCGGATTTTGAGAACACAGGAGGTCATTATGCGTGAGAAAACAATAGAAGCAAAGCTGGTGCAGGCCGTTCGTTCAATGGGCGGTCTCGCTCCGAAGTTTACAAGCCCCGGCCTTGATGGAGTACCGGACCGTCTGGTACTCCTGCCCGGCGGCAGAATCGCCTTCATTGAGTTGAAAGCACCGGGCAAAACACTCCGCCCTCTGCAAGTAAGGCGAAAAAGGCAGTTAGAAGCACTCGGCTTTTCGGTGTACTGCATTGACGGAGTAGAACAGATTGGAGGGATACTCAGTGAAATACAGACCTCATGACTACCAGGCTTATGCCACGAACTTCATCCTGGAGCATCCCATCTCGGCTGTGTTCCTCGACATGGGCCTCGGCAAAAGCGTCATCACGCTTTCCGCCATCTTCGACCTCTGCCTCGACAGCTTTCTGGTCCGCAAGGTGCTGGTCATTGCTCCGCTGCGTGTTGCCAGAGACACATGGCCTGCGGAGATCCACAAGTGGGATCATCTTCATGGGCTGACCTACTCGGTGGCAGTCGGCACGGAAACAGAGCGCAAAGCAGCACTCCGGCAGCGGGTCAGCGTGTACATCATCAACCGGGAGAACGTCCAGTGGCTCATCGAAGAGAGCGGCATTCCCTTCGACTACGACATGGTGGTCATCGATGAGCTGTCCTCCTTCAAGAGTTACCAGGCTAAGCGATTCCGCAGTCTGCTGAAAGTCCGCCCCGGCGTCAAGCGCATCGTGGGACTGACCGGCACGCCCAGCAGCAACGGTCTTATGGACCTGTGGGCGGAGTTCCGTATCCTCGATATGGGAAAGCGGCTCGGCCGGTTCATCACCCATTACCGCAACACCTTCTTCCGACCGGACAAACGCAACGGACAGGTGGTGTTCAGCTACAAGCCGCTGCCCGGTGCGGAGGAACAGATCTACGATGCCATCTCCGACATCACCATCTCCATGAAAGCCGTCGACCATTTGGATATGCCGGAGTGCGTTCATAATGACGCCATTGTGACGCTATCCGAAACAGAGCGCAAAGCCTACGATGCCATGAAACAAGACCTGGTCATCTCGCTGAAAGGCGAAGAAATCGACGTCGGGAACGCTGCGGCTCTTGCGAATAAGCTCTCCCAGATGGCAAACGGAGCAGTCTACGGAGAGGACAAGCGTGTGTTTCAGATACACGACCGCAAGCTGGATATGCTGGAGGATCTCATCGAAGCCGCAAACGGAAAACCCGTCCTTGTGGCGTACTGGTTCAAGCACGACCTGGAGCGCATCTCCGAGCGGCTCCACAAACGACACATCCCGTTCAGTCTGCTTGACGATTCCGACAGCATCCGCAGATGGAACAGCGGTGAGCTGCCTGTGGCACTCATCCACCCGGCTTCTGCCGGTCATGGACTAAACCTGCAGGCAGGCGGCTCGACTCTCATCTGGTTCGGGCTGACCTGGTCGCTGGAACTCTACCAGCAGACCAACGCCCGACTGTGGCGACAAGGACAGACCGCCGATACCGTGGTCATTCACCACATCATTGCAAAGGACACCATCGACGAGCGCATCATGACTGCGCTCCGTAAAAAAGAAAAGACCCAGACCGCACTCATCGATGCGGTCAAGGCCAACTTGGAGGGATGAGAATGGAAACCTGTTATACGAACCTCGCAAACGCTATTATTCTGGCGGCAGCGAAAGACCATCGCCGTGCGCTGCGCCGTTTGAAGAAATACCCCTGGGACAAGGATGCCGAATCCGTCAGAAAGGATTGTGAGCGTTTTTTTCGCTCCGGCTGGTTTCAGACGCTTACTTCTCTGGACGGTGAGGTGCTGATCGAAAAACTCCACCGGGAGGTGTACGGCGTATGACGGCAAAGGAATATCTCAGTCAGGCATACCGCCTCGACCAGCGCATCGATGCAAAGATCGCACAGGTCGCTTCGCTGAATGAGCTTGCCACCAAATGCACCGCCACGCTGACGGGTATGCCGAGAAACCCTAATCATGGCAGTTCCACAATGGCGGATGCCGTGTGCAAGATCATCGACCTGCAGGAGGAGATCAACCACGATATCGACCGCCTGGTGGATCTGAAGCGTGACATCGTGGAGGTCATCAAGGCGGTGGACAACAGCGAGTATCAAATTCTTTTGGAAAAACGGTATCTGTGTTTCCACACCTGGGAGCAGATCGCCGTGGATATGCACTACAGTGGAAAATGGATACAGAAACTGCACGACCGCTCCCTCGATGTGGTCGAGGATATCTTAAAAGCCAAAAGTGTACCCGATAGTTCCGTAGAGTTCCCATCGTAAATGTAGTATCATTATAATAGCGAAAAAGAATCGAGGACAGCCTCATGGGAGTAATCCCGTGGGGCTTTTCTTCTGCCCGAAGGAGGTGAACAAATGCCCAAGCGACCACTCAGACCCTGCTCTCATCCCGGCTGCCCCAACCTCTGTGAAGGACAGTTTTGTGAACAGCACCGTGTGGAGGAACGCCGCAAGTACGACAAATACGAGCGCAGCTCCGATGTCAACCGCAAGTACGGCAGAGCGTGGAAACGCATCCGTGACCGCTATGCGGCAGAGCATCCCCTCTGTGAGATGTGCCTTAAGGAAGGTCGGCTGACCCCGGTACAGGAAGTTCACCACATCCTGCCCGTTTCCAAAGGGGGCACTCACGCAAGGGACAACCTCATGAGCCTCTGTCAGTCCTGCCACACCAAGATCCACCACGACCTCGGCGACCGGTAGGGGGATGAAAATCTCCGGGACCTTTTCGGTCGGGCAACGGCCCGGGGTCACGTGTGCGAAAAAGGCGAAATCAAAAGGGTAATTAAGGGAGGTGAACTCGGATGCCCACAAAATCTAATAACACAGGCGGGCGCGGTGGCGCAAGACCCGGTGCGGGAAGGAAGAAATCCGCAGTCAAGGACAAAGCCGAAAACGGTAATCCTGGCGGCAGAAAGCTTGAAGTGCTGGATATTCCCGAAGTCGAGGGTGTTGCTATGCCGAAGCCCCATGATTTTCTTTCTGCCGAGCAGCGGGACGGCAGCGTCCTGCAGGCACAGGAAATCTACACAGAAACCTGGCAATGGCTCAAAGGTATCGGCTGCGCCGCAAAGGTGTCGCCGCAGCTTTTGGAGCGCTACGCCATGTGTTCCGCCCGCTGGGTGCAGTGCGAGGAAATGACCAACCGCATGGGTTTTCTCTCCAAGCATCCAACCACGGGAAAGCCGATCCCGTCCCCGTTTATCAACATCGGCATCAACTACATGAACCAGGCGGTTCGGCTCTGGAATGAAATATTCCAAATCGTGAAAGAAAACTGCAGCACGGAATACGGCGAGTCAACGCCGCAGGATGACCTTATGGAGCGCCTCCTCCGTGCGAGAAAGGGGTAACACCATGTTTGAAAAAGTAAATCCGTGCCACCCAGATAAGGTGGCAGACAGAATTGCCGGTGCGCTTGTCGACCTGGCATACAAGAAAACAGAAAATCCCCGCATTGCCGTGGAAGTTCTCATCGGCCACGGCGTGTGCCACATCATTGCGGAAACCTCCGTTATGCTGGACAAGGCAGATGTGACCGCCGCTGTTCACCGCATTGCCGGAAACCTCGCCGTGAACTATGTGGAAGTGCCGCAGGACGGTCACCTTGCTGATAACCAGGCAGACGGTGTCCGCTGCGGTGACAACGGCATCTTCAAAGGAATGCCCGTGACCGAGGAGCAGAAAAAGCTCTCGCAGATCGCACGGGACATTTTCGCCGTGTATCCCTATGATGGGAAGTACATTCTGGACGGTGACCGGCTCATTCTCTGTCAGAGCAATGCCGAGACACAGCATCTGCGCGAGATTTATCCCGATGCGGAGATCAACCCGCTCGGCGACTGGACGGGTGGCACCGATGTGGACACCGGCGCAACCAACCGCAAGCTCGGCTCGGATATGGCAGACTCTGTGACAGGCGGCGGTCTGCACGGCAAGGATCTGTCCAAGGCAGATGTGTCCGTCAATATCTATGCTTTCCTCAAAGCCCAGGAAACCGGCAAGCCCGTGACGCTTTGCTGCGCCATCGGGGACGATACCATGGACAGCAGACCTTACGCCGAAATCGTCGAGATTGCTCGAAAATACATCTCAGAGCTCGGCGGCTTCGAGAAGTTTGCAGAATGGGGGCTGGTCTGATGAAAACAACGACTGAGATGCAGCTCGTTCCCATCACGAAACTGGTTCCCTATGTCAACAACGCCCGAACACACAGCCCGGAGCAGATTAACAAGCTCCGCTCCTCGCTCCGTGAGTTCGGATTTATCAATCCCGTTATTATCGACCGTGACTATGGCGTAATTGCCGGTCACGGTCGTATTCTTGCCGCCAAGGAGGAAGGCATCGCAGAAATACCATGCGTCTTTGCCGACCACCTCACCGAAGCGCAGAAAAAAGCTTACATCATCGCTGACAACCGCATGGCGATGGATGCAGGCTGGGACGAAGAACTTCTGCGTGTGGAGATCGAGTCCTTGCAGGCGGCGGACTTTGACCCGCTCCTCACCGGCTTTGACGAAAAGGAGCTGTCGAAGCTGTTTGACGACGGCATTGAAGCCGAAGAGGATGATTTCGATGTGAACGCCGAGCTGCAAAAGCCGACCTTCACGAAGTCCGGCGACATTTGGACGCTGGGACGGCACCGACTCATCTGCGGCGACAGTACCAAAGAGGAAACCTATACCGCCCTCATGGAGGGTCGCAAGGCGAACCTCATCATCACCGACCCGCCCTACAATGTGAACTACGAGGGCAGCGCCGGAAAAATCAAAAACGACAACATGGCATCGGAGAAGTTTTTCGACTTCCTCTTCGATGCCTTTTCCAATATGGAGAAGGTCATGGCGGACGACGCCTCCATCTATGTGTTCCACGCCGATACCGAGGGGCTGAATTTCCGCAAGGCGTTTGACGCCGCTGGGTTCTACCTCTCCGGCTGCTGTATCTGGAAAAAGCAGTCGCTGGTGCTGGGACGCTCTCCGTATCAGTGGCAGCACGAGCCATGCCTCTACGGCTGGAAGAAGAAAGGTAAGCACCAGTGGTACACGGGGCGCAAAGAGTCCACCATTTGGGAGTTCGACAAGCCCAAGAAAAACGGCGACCATCCTACGATGAAGCCCATCCCGCTTCTGGCCTATCCCATTCAAAACAGCTCTATGGCAAACTCCGTGGTGCTTGACCCCTTCGGCGGTTCCGGTTCCACGCTCATTGCCTGTGAACAGACCGACCGCATCTGCTGCACCATCGAGCTGGACGAAAAGTTCTGCGACGTCATCGTAAAGCGGTACATCGAGCAGGTCGGCACAAATGAAAAGGTCAGCGTCCTGCGGGACGGTCGCACCCTCTCCTTCGAGGAGGTTGCCGGTTCGAAGGATGCCGCACAGGAAGGTGGCCAGCGATGAACACAGAACTCAAAGAGAAAGAGCGCATCGCCATCGAGCGACTGAAAGCCTTTGAACCGGAGGACGGTTACTTCCTGGCATACAGCGGCGGCAAGGACAGCGATTGCATCAAGATCCTCGCCCAGCTCGCTGGAGTCAAGTTCGAGGCAGTCCACAATCTGACCACCGTGGATGCCCCGGAAACGGTGCGGTATATAAAATCCCAGCCAGATGTGCGTATTAGCCGCTCCTATGACCGGGACGGCAAGCCCGTAACCATGTGGAACCTCATCATCCGCAAAGGCACACCGCCGCTCCGCAATTCCCGGTACTGCTGCAGCGAACTGAAAGAGCCGGGCGGTGCCGGCAAGATCGTGGTGACCGGTGTTCGTTGGGCAGAAAGCACACGCCGAAAGCAGTCTGCTGATGTGGTCAAGTTCATCGGCAAGCCGAAAGGCACACAGAAAATCGCAGAGGAACTCGGTGCGGATTACCGCACCACCCGCCAGGGCGGCATCGTCCTCAACGATGACAACGACATCAACCGCCGTATGGTCGAGCATTGCTACCGCACCCGGAAAACAATGGTCAATCCCATAGTGGACTGGACGGACGAGGATGTGTGGGAATTTCTCAACCACTACGGCTGCAAGAGCAACCCGCTCTATGAATGCGGTTTCAAGCGCATCGGCTGCATCGGCTGTCCTATGGCCGGAAAGCACCTGCGGCTGGAGGAGTTTCGGCGTTACCCCAGTTACCAGAAAGCCTACATCCATGCCTTCGACAAAATGCTTGAAAAGAGAGCTGCCGAAGGAAAGCCGACCACCCAGAAATGGTCGGACGGACAGGCGGTTTTCGACTGGTGGCTGAGCGGCTGATAAGGAGAATCACATGACGAATAAGACTTTGACCCTCGGAAGCCTGTTTGACGGCTCCGGGGGTTTTCCATTGGGTGGGCTGCTTGCCGGAATCACTCCCGTGTGGGCGTCGGAGATCGAACCGTTTCCCATTCGGGTGACCACCAAGCGCCTGCCTTTTATGAAGCACTACGGGAACATCTCCGCTATGGACGGCGGCAAGATCGAACCCGTGGATGTTATCACCTTCGGCAGCCCGTGCCAGGACATGAGCATCGCCGGTCGAAGGGACGGTTTGGACGGTTCCCGTTCCAGCCTTTTCTACGAAGCCGTCCGAATCATCAAAGAAATGAGGTGTGCCACCGATGGCAAATATCCAAGATGGATCTGCTGGGAGAATGTCCCCGGCGCCTTCTCCTCGAACAAGGGCGAGGACTTCAAAGCCGTCCTCGAAGCGGTCATCGGCATCGCCGAACCGAATGCCCAGGTGCCTATGCCTGAAAAGGCACGATGGCCCTACGCCGACCTTTACATGGGAGACGGATGGAGCGTTGCGTACCGAACTCTTGACGCACAATACTGGGGAGTTCCCCAGCGAAGACGCCGCATCTACCTTGTCGCAGATCTTGCAGGCGGAAGTGCCGGAAAAATACTATTTGAGTCAGAAGGCTTGTCTGGGTATTCTGCGGAGGGCTTCCGCTCGTGGCAAAGAGCTGCCGGAAGTTTTACGCCTTGCGTTGGAGCGGCAGGCTTCGACGGGTACAACGGCAGTCTGACGGAGGACACTTCTGCCACCCTTGGCGTAAACTGCGGAATGAGTACCGGCCGCAACGGCATCGTGCTGAACGACCAGGGCGGCGGCCGCATGGACATCACAGAGGAGGTTACCTCCACACTCCGAGCAGAAGCACACCATCCGCCCTGCGTGATGGAGTCGGCAGGATTTTGCACCGAGCATTCCGCAAAGAGCCGCACCATCGGCTATGAGGAAGAATGCTCTCCCACGCTCCGTGCTGGGGTCGTTCCTGCGGCGGTGGCACTGGAAAACCATCCGACCGACAGCAGAGTCAAACTTTCCGAGGACGGGAATGTGCAGACGCTGACCTCACGCATGGGTACAGGTGGCAACAATGTACCGCTTGTGATGAAGATCCGCTCCGGCTGCGAGGGCGGCGGCAAGGGTGCGCTCATTCAGGAGAACAAATCCGCAACCTTGTCCTGCAACAACGACCAGACGCTGTTCGAGCCGAGGGCTTACGGTATCTGCTCCAAGGATTCCAATGCCATGAAGTCCGATAATCCCCACAGCGGCATCTATGAAGCCGAAACCGCACGGACGCTTGACGGCAACGGTGGTAATCCCTCCTGCAATCAGGGTGGCATTGCCGTGGTCGCTTTCACGCAGAATCAACGTGATGAAGTGCGTGACCTCGGTGACCGATCCGCTGTGGTGTGCGCCAACGCCGGAACGAAGCAGCAGACCTTTGTACTGCAAGGCTCCATGATCGGCCGTGAGGACAAAAACGGTCCCCAGGGCGGCGGCATCAACGAAGATGTCAGCTTCACCCTCAATACGATCGACCGCCACGCTGTCTATACCATGACAACCGGCAGCTTTGCCCAGGTTTCCGAAGATAAGGCTCCTACCGTCCTTGCCCGTGACTACAAAGACCCCACCGCCGTTTGCTACGGCATTGGCAGAGACACCTTCAACCAAGGGCAGAATGCCAAGTTCTCTCCGACCTTTGAAAAGGAGCTTCAGCCGACACTGGTGGCAAAAGGACCGGGTGCTATCCAAAGCGGATATACCGTCCGGCGTTTGACACCCACCGAATGCTCAAGGCTCCAGGGCTTCCCGGACAACTGGTGCGCCGACCTCGGCACGGAAAAGCCATCCGATGAAGAAATGTACTTCTGGCACAAGGTGTTCAAGACCTACGCCGAGGTGACCGGCTGCAAAATGAAATCCGACAAGCAGGTCGCAAAGTGGCTGAAAAACCCGTATTCCGACAGTGCGGAATACAAGATGTGGGGCAACGGCGTGGCACTGCCGTGCGTATGGTTCGTACTCTGCGGGATCGTGTGGGCAGAAAAAATCGAGGCAGCGGATTGACCGCTCCTCGATCTCATCAGTTTTTCCTGGTAGGCTTCACATTGACATCCGGACGGATGCTTCCGTTGATCTCGCCGTTCTGCTCTTCAAACTTTTTGATGTTCTCACGAATCAGCACAAGAATGTGGCTGTTCACGGAACGCCCTTCATAATCGGCAACAAAGCCGAGTTTTTCAAGCATTTCTTCCTCTATGCGTATTGAAACGCTCTTGATAGCCATACAGTCACCTCTCCATAAACATATTGTATGTTTATTTTATGTCCATCATGTGCTACAATGTTCTAAATGGATATACGGTATATCTACAATAAATTTTGGAGGCGGCTTGAAAATGCGTGTTGCTGTAATCGGTTCAAGAGGGCTTATGGTGGATGACCTCGGAAAATATCTGCCGGACAATGTAACGGAGATCATTTCCGGCGGTGCGAGAGGTGTTGACAGCTGTGCAAGGAGCTATGCGCAGACACACGGGATCAAACTGACGGAATTTCTCCCGGAATATGAGAAGTTCGGACGCTCCGCACCCCTCAAGCGAAATATTACGATCATCCAGAATGCAGACCTTGTATTGGCTTTCTGGGACGGAACATCCCACGGTACGAAATTTGTGATCGACAACTGCAAAAAGATGGGCGTCCCGGTCAAGATCTTCATACCCAATCGGGAGAGCGAATGAGACCGATGTCTTGTTCACATCGTAGAATGTAGCATTTCCGGCAGATAGGACTTGCTATTCAGCGAAATCTGAGCAATATATGTAGTACGCCAAACGAAAGGAGTGCTACTATGAAAAACGAAGCAATGAAAACTGCCGTGGATGCCTTTATACTGGAGCGCATCAATGATTGCGGCAGCAGACCGAACGAGTCATTGTCCGATGCCATCGAGCGGCTGTCCGTGTGTGCCGGCAAACTGAGAAATACGCTCTCTGCCGAACAGCGCATCCTGCTGACCGATTGCGAAAATGCCTACTCTGTGACAGACGGCGAGACAATAAACTGCTATTACCGTGCCGGGTTTTCCGACGCGGTATTATTTTTGCTTGGGTGGAGGGATTCTGAATGGAACTGAATTTTCATGTGAATGGCGCAGAACGCAAGCGGCTGGTGCAGACCATCTCCGACTGGCTCGGCGTTCCTGCAAAGTACTGCGGCGCGCCCACATTCAACTATGAGGTGGATTACTTCACCATCGACCGAGACGGCAGTCTGTCATTTGACGACCGCGCCGACAGCGAGGTCATCGAGCGGCTTCTTCAGCACATCTACGATGAGGGCTTTGACATCGACCAGAGCCACACTGGTGACGAGGACGAGCCTTGCGCCGTCTGCATTTCCATGCCGAAGAGCCTGTTCACCGACAGCAACCTGGAAAACCTCAAGGCACTCATCACAGCCAAGGGCAGTCTTATCAAGAAAGCCCTCGGCGTGAGCGACCTGCCGTTGGAAATCACAGACACGAAGGTTTCCTTTCCCTGGTTCCCGGCGATGCCTACCCCGGACGAGATGAACGCCTATGACACTTTCATCTGCAAGCTGTGCGAAATGGCACAGAATCAGAAACGGGTCAGCGCCGCCGAAAAAACCACCGACAATGAGAAGTACGCATTTCGTTGCTTCCTGCTTCGCTTGGGCTTCATCGGTGCGGAATACAAAACCGCCCGGAAAATCCTGCTGAAGAACCTGTCCGGCTCTTCGGCTTTCAGAAACGGAGGTGTGCAGCATGAGATTTCCGAGTAAGGAAATAGTCGAACGCATCCGTAAGGAATACCCAGTCGGCACTCGTGTGGAGCTTGTTCAGATGGACGATCCGCAGGCACCGCCTGTTGGCACGAAAGGCACCGTGCGAGGCGTGGATGACATCGGCAGCATCATGGTTGCCTGGGATAACGGCTGCGGTCTGAGCGTGGCTTACGGCGAGGACATCTGTCGGAGGTGCGACCATGACTGAGAAAATCCGAGAGCAGATCCTCGCCATCCGCAAGACCGGCCGCGCGAATATGTTTGATGTGCCGCTGGTACAGTACATTGCCAATGAGATGCGGTTTTACGAGCTGGTGGTATTCCTCGAAGAACACCGCAGCGAGTATGTGCATTTCATCCTCACTGGCGAATACAAACCGCTGTAAAATACACAGTTTCCCCTCCGCATGATCGTGTACTATATGCCTCCGAAATGACTGGATATATCCCGGACATGACGGTAATATACGCTCACATCAAAACAAACGGAGGTACACAATTATGTGGAAAGAAGGCAGCATCAGAGTTAACGGCGAGGTTTTTCATTACTGGATGAAGCAGTACGACAAAGGCTCCGAGTGGGGCATCGACGGCGGACGCATTTCCAAGCTGATGCTCAAGCGGGACGGATACATCGTCTGCAACTACGACAGAGGCTGGGACATCGAACCCGCCGATGAAAACACACAGCTTGCGCTGGAGCTTCTGCTCCACAATGAGAACTGGTAAAAAGTCAAAATTTCAAAGCAACGGCTCCGTGAGGGGCTGCTGCTCATTATACGGAAGGTCGCACCGATTTCGGTGGCGGCTATTTTTCATATATTTATATGTTTTTCAGACCCTCGACGGGTCTTTTCTTTTACCCACTTTTCGGAGGTGATCGGATATCAGAAAACTAAAGAAGTACAAGCCCACCAGGTTCATGGAGAAAACCTCCCACTACGATACGGACGCTGCGGATTATGCCGTCATGTTCATCGAAAGTCTCTGCCACACCAAAGGCACCTGGGCAAGAAAGCCCTTCGAGCTTATTGACTGGCAGGAGCAGATCATTCGTGACATTTTCGGTGTCCTTAAACCCAACGGCTATCGACAGTTCAACACTGCCTACATCGAGATCCCCAAGAAGCAAGGCAAATCGGAGCTTGCCGCTGCGGTGGCGCTCCTGCTCACCTGCGGCGATGGAGAGGAACGAGCCGAGGTGTACGGCTGCGCTGCCGACCGTCAGCAGGCGTCCATCGTGTTCAATGTAGCGGCGGATATGGTGCGGATGTGTCCGGCACTCTCCAAACGGGTCAAGATATTGGATTCCCAGAAGCGGCTCATTTATCAGCCAACGGGCAGTATCTACCAGGTGCTCTCCGCCGATGTCGGCAACAAGCACGGCTTCAACACCCACGGCGTAGTGTTCGATGAGCTGCACACCCAGCCGAACCGGAAGCTCTTTGATGTTATGACCAAGGGCTCCGGCGATGCTCGTATGCAGCCGCTGTATTTCCTCATCACCACGGCCGGCAACGATACGAAGTCCATCTGTTATGAGATCCACCAGAAGGCCAAGGACATCATCGAGGGGCGCAAAATCGACCACACCTTCTACCCGGTCATCTACGGTGCGGAGGAATCGGACGATTGGACAGACCCGAAGGTCTGGAAGAAAGCCAACCCGTCCCTCGGCATCACGGTCGGCATCGACAAGGTCAAGGATGCCTGCGAGTCCGCCAAGCAGAACCCCGGCGAAGAGAACTCCTTCCGACAGCTTCGCCTCAATCAATGGGTCAAGCAGGCGGTGCGCTGGATGCCGATGGACAAGTGGGACAAATGCGAGTTCGCCGTCAGCGAGGATGATCTGGAAGGTCGTGTCTGCTACGGCGGTCTGGACTTGTCCTCCACAACGGATATTACAGCATTCGTTCTGGTGTTTCCGCCAGAGGATGAAACGGATAAATACATCATCCTGCCGTACTTCTGGATACCGGAAGACAACCTCGACCTCCGAGTCCGTCGTGACCATGTGCCATACGATGTGTGGGAGCGGCAAGGTTACCTCCAAACCACGGAAGGCAATGTCGTTCACTACGGCTACATCGAGAAATTCATCGAAAGCCTGGGGGAACGTTTCAATATTCGTGAGATCGCCTTCGACCGCTGGGGCGCTGTGCAGATGGTGCAGAACCTTGAGGGCATGGGCTTTACGGTCGTTCCCTTCGGACAGGGTTTCAAGGATATGTCCCCGCCTACCAAGGAGCTGATGAAGCTGGTGCTGGAGCAGAAAATCGCCCATGGTGGGCACCCCGTCCTCCGCTGGATGATGGACAACATCTTCATCCGCACCGACCCGGCAGGCAACATCAAGCCGGATAAGGAGAAATCCACAGAGAAAATCGACGGTGCCGTAGCAACGATCATGGCCCTTGACCGTGCTATCCGCTGCGGCAATGAGAATGTAGAGAGCGTATACGACACAAGAGGGTTGCTGTTTATCTGAAATTGTAAACTTCTTGCGAACTGCTTGCATATCGCAAGCAAAAGTGGTATACTATATTCGCAAGGAGGCGATGAGCTATGGCAAGAACTTCTAATGTGTTCGCTCGTGTAGAGCCTGAAATCAAAGAGCAGGCCGAACAGGTGCTTGATCAACTGGGGATCCACATGTCCAATGCGGTCAGTATGTTCCTGCGGCAGATCGTTCTGCAGCGCGGCATTCCGTTCGAGGTGAAACTGCCGGAGCGCAAACCGGTGGCTTTCGGGTCTTTAACAAAGGAGCAGCAGGATGCAGAGCTCGAGAAAGGCATGGCAGATATCCGTGCCGGCCGCACCCATTCTGCGCAAAGCGTCATGGATGAACTGAAAAGAGACTACGGCGTATGAATTGGGAAATAGAATTCACCGACCAGGCAAAACAGGACCTTCGAGATATTCTGGACTATATCACCTATGAACTGCAGGAACCGAAGGTTGCTGTGAACCTGGTGCGGCAAATTACAAAAGAGATTCTCTCATTGAACCAGATGCCCATGCGGTATCGGCTCTATGATGAGGAGCCCTGGCAAAGTCAAGGATTACGCTGTTTCCCGGTCAAGAACTATCTCATTTTCTATTACCCGGACGAAACCAAAAGCACGGTCTATGCCGTGCGTGTGATTTATGGTGGACGGGATATCAGCCGTCAACTGAGCGAAACCGAAACGATCTGAATTCAACACAACGAGAGCATCTGTCTACGGACAGGTGCTTTTCTTTTGCCCATTTTGAAGGAGAGTGATTTAGGTGGGTATTTTTTCAGGGCTGTTCAAATCCAGGGACAAGCCTCAGAACCGCACATTGGGCAACAACTACGCCTTTTTCTTCGGCGGCACGACATCTGGCAAGGCGGTAACGGAGCGCTCGGCCATGCAGATGACCGCCGTGTATTCCTGCGTTCGCATCCTGTCGGAGGCAGTGGCAGGACTGCCGCTGCACCTTTATAAATACACGGACAGCGGCGGCAAGGCAATGGCGCTCGACCATCCGCTCTACCGCTTGCTCCACGATGAGCCGAACCCGGAAATGAGCTCCTTCGTATTCCGGGAAACGCTCATGACGCACCTGCTCCTCTGGGGCAACGCTTACGCTCAGATCATCCGAAACGGCAAGGGCGAAGTGGTGGCGCTGTACCCGCTTATGCCCAACCGCATGGAGGTCAACCGGGATAAAAACGGCAAGCTCTACTACCTCTATTCTACCCAGTCCGACGATGCACCCACCATGAAAGGCTCAACGGTCTATCTTGACCCATCCGAGGTACTTCACATCCCCGGCTTGGGTTTTGACGGCTTGGTGGGCTACAGCCCCATCGCTATGGCGAAGAATGCCATCGGCATGGCTATCGCCTGTGAGGAGTACGGTGCGAAGTTCTTCGCCAACGGTGCCGCTCCGGGCGGTGTGCTGGAACACCCCGGCACGATCAAAGACCCGCAGCGTGTACGAGAGAGTTGGCAGTCCACCTTCGGCGGTAGCGGCAATGCCAATAAGATCGCCGTGCTGGAAGAAGGCATGAAATACACGCCTATCGGCATCTCGCCGGAGCAGGCGCAGTTCCTCGAAACACGAAAATTTCAAATCAATGAAATCGCTCGAATTTTCCGAGTGCCGCCCCACATGGTGGGCGACCTGGAAAAGTCGAGCTTTTCTAATATTGAGCAGCAGTCCCTTGAGTTCGTGAAATACACTCTTGACCCATGGGTCATCCGTTGGGAGCAATCCATTCAGCGGTCACTCCTTTCGCGGGACGAAAAAGCGGTGTATTTCGTGAAGTTCAATCTGGAAGGTCTGCTGCGCGGCGATTATCAGAGCCGCATGAACGGGTACGCCATCGGCCGTCAGAATGGCTGGATGTCCGCCAACGACATCCGTGAGCTGGAAAACCTCGACCGCATCCCGGCAGAGGCCGGCGGCGACCTGTACCTTATCAACGGCAATATGCTCCCGCTGCAAAACGCCGGAGCTTTTGCAAATATCAACACCGATAACGGAAAGGAGGAAAA